>Ga0163109_10000992_pt1 | contig 22513 bp, 10 predicted proteins | sample CRUFie1St13metaG_FD_108704 | JGI IMG/M metagenome (GOLD analysis project Ga0163109, IMG submission 108704) | Marine microbial communities from the Costa Rica Dome - CRUD Field 142mm St13 metaG | ecosystem: Environmental > Aquatic > Marine > Oceanic > Photic zone | place: Costa Rica: the Eastern... | reverse complement strand
TAAAGTTCACAATGCTGAGAAAAAATTCTTTGGACAACTAATTGGAATTAATGTCTGGGGCAAATCGTTATCAGATCAAGAAGTTTTAAGTCATAGTAGAAACTTTATGAGTTTCTCATCTGAACTTCCTTATGACGATTATTCTCTTGAAAAAATAAAAAAAGGATTAATGTATAGCTTTTATGCAGAAAGTTTTATTAATAATATTGTATATGACTTATCACAAAAAAATATTACAACAACTATAAAAACATTTAATACAAACAATGTTGAAGGTAATTTACTAGGCAACGAAGTAGTAAACTTAACATCATATGTTTCTTCAACAAAAAACTTATTTGGCAGACTGCCTTTAAATAATGAGAATATTATAATAAATTCTCTTGAAGATGAAGAAAAAGCTAAACTATTAAGAATAGAAAAAACGCCTAGGTTTACACAATCAGCAACAAATACTAATAAGTTTTCTAACAGCAGAGTGCTTTCAGTAGAAATGTCAAATGTTAAACATTTAAATGAAGATATCGACCTTTATACAGCCTCAGTTAATACTGTCAATAGTTTAGTTTCAAATAATGATATTTTATATTGTGAAAGTTATCAAGGATTAAATGACTTATCAAATACATATTTTAAAAGACATACGTCAAGTAGAATTGATAATCAGCCTTTAGTTAGAATTTTTAGATTCTGTGACAATATTCTTAATAGTATGTTAAAAGACTTTGTGCCAGACAATATGATATTTTTTGGAACCAATTATGTTATTGAGTCACATTCTCTTGAGAGACATAAATATACATACAAGAGTCCTGCTTCTTTAGCATCTAAAAATGATTTAGAAAGCAACATATCAAATTCATATCTTGAATCAAGAAGGCATTAAACGTAAACAGGAGTAAATAATGATTTCTAGAGGAAATCCAAGAACACTTTTTAGAGACGGAAATGTCAATATTGAGTTTGGCCAAAGAAGTCTTGACGAAAATCAAAATTTATCTGCAAATGTTAATATAATCGATAACGTAATAATAACAGCAAACTCTCAAAGAAGAATTACTAGCGTTAATACTTATTTCGATGATAGTTTATCAATGCCTGAAGACAATGTGTATAGTTCATCGCACTTAAACAATGTTAAAAAGCTTCTTTTAAGCACTAGAAATAGTTACGCTTTTTCTAGAATTAAAAGTGTCGGAACAGAAAAAACTTATTTAAGAACATATGTTGAAGATAAAAATCATTTTAGAGATAATATTTCTTATAATGCTTTAATTGAAAATTTTGAAAAATATGTTGAAAACTCTGATACTAATAGTGAAGCTATGAGTTTTTTAAATGATGAATATCAAAGTGGACTTCATCAAAGTGTTGATGTTATTGGTACCATAGATGATATTATGAATTTTAAGCTTACAGAATTTCCTATCAGAGGTGTTAAAGGTAGTTTGACTAGCAGAGGCTTAGATGCGAGAGGAAGGTCAATTCAAATAGATGAAAGAGGTCTAGGTGGAAACTTAAAAATAGAAAACTATTTAGACACATTAGAGAGTAACTTAGTAGGAGGTGTTAATATAACACAGCAGCAAGAAATAAAAATAGAAAGTTTTTTCTCTAATGACTCTCTTAAAAATTCACCTTTTGATGACAGTAAAGCATCAAATATATTAAATGATATAGACGTTCAATCAAATAACGTAAACTTAGACAACAATAGAGATAGTATTGCTTTTAGAGAAGAGCTGGAGTAAAAAGTGGCTAAAATACGACACAAGATAACTAAACATACAACTCAAGAAGTTACACTTGATCAAAATAATGCGTTTAAAGCTCAAAAACACGGTAATTCTGAGACATTTCAGCTTAGATTTAATGATAAGACTGACTATCCACTAAATGAAATTTACAGTATAAATAAAAAAATCCAGTCACAAAAAGCAATTATTTGCAAAAATATTTCTAATCCAGGCTCGTCTGAAAGTTGCCTTGAAGTTTCGACAAACTTTTCAGAAGACTTTTATTTTGAATTTGAAATCAATACTAACACTTCTATCTGGTTTACAAATAATGATATACAATATAGTTTAGGAAATTTTGAGTTAGAAGTACATTATACACAAAGTGGAACAACTCAGTTTATAAACTTATATTATAATGAAAATGCTGTACCAGGTCCAATTTCAGATTCTTGGCTAACAGGTGAATTTGGGCCTGAATTGTCAAATGAAGACTTACAAAATGGTGTAAAATTTTTTACAGACCAACTTTCATCTAGCGTATCACATGTTATTTTAAAAATTAAAGGTGCAGGTGCTGTTTCTTTAACAAAAATTACGGCAAAAAAATATTCTGATAATGCTGTATTAAAAAATTATATCAACCCATACAAAGAGATGTCAGGAATAACTTCTAATTCTGTAAGAAAAGTTGGTAGAAATATAAATAACAAGTCTTCTTTACCAAACTATTATAAGGAAACATTAACAGGTATTGCAAACAGAAATATTACATATTTTGACACAGAAAGCTTTGTTTTTAGCGATAATAGTAATATCAACATAGTAGAACAAATACCGTCAGACAGTAAATTTGATGGTTATATTAACAATATTGTTTCAACTCCAAATACGTCACCAGAATTTCAAAGTCAAGGTTCTTTTAAAAGCTATCATTTAGATAGTATAATAGATAGAAAGATAGAATTAAGTTCTATTAAACCTTACAATGATGAACACTCATATGCTTTTCAAAACTCTGATTTTTTTGCAAGTTCTTCAAATCCATATAATACAATAGACAATTTCACAGGATTAGAAGAGACAATTGCAATAGAAATCGATTTAAGTTCAGAATATGGTGCATTATTATCACGACATGATGGTTCTTTTCCTCATTTTTCAAACGAAGCTTTTATAAAAAAATACAAAGATGATTTAACTCTTGATCCTACTCCAGGTCTTATGGGAAGCGGCTCAAAAGAAAATTGGAATGTTTCTAATAGGCCTATGGTTTTTTTTGATTTTGAAAACAATAGATGGGAATATATTGTTAGCGGTTCCGAGAATTTTGGTTCGAGTGTAGATATTCAAAACGAAACAGTTGGTTTTTCACCTGGCACAAAATATCTTACAGAAAACAACAGTAAAGATTTACTTATAGGAAGCCCTACGAAAAACTTTGGTTTTCCAAATGATACAAAATTTACAGGACTTGAAAGAAATCAATTAAGTTTATCAAACTACTTAGACAAACCATTTGCTTTAGAAAAAGTTTCTTATGATTTTATTTTTTCTGCTAGAGGAGATGCAGGCTCAGGCATCGGCCCTAGTGTATATTATAATGAATTTTTTAATAAATCTAGACAGCAAAATATAACTTTTTTTATACTTAATCAATTTAACGATATAAAACAAACTCAACTTGAAGAAAATAAAATAAAAGATTTTCACAATCAGGATTCTCAAATTAGTGGTCCTCGTGAGCCTGATCTCTTAGACGTATCAATTTCTCCTACAACAGTTGGCGACAGTATAAACAGATATTATGCGCAAGGTTACCCTTATGCTGTAACGCCTGGAGATTTGCCAGATGAAAATATTAATTTAATAACAACAGAAGTTGATAAAAAAAGTTCTAGAGAAATTGTAACATTTAATAATGTTTTTTTGCATTCAACACAAGGTGATAATAGTATTTTGCAGAATGTTATTGAAGATGCATCTTTTTCATTGGACCCGGGTAGCCTATATGAATTTGAAAATATGGGTGTAATCCCAAGAGGCGAAGTAGTTGCTTCTGTAAGTACACACAAATATAATGCTAAAATAAATGACAATGTTAGAACTCCTTTGTTAATGAATGATTTTGGGCTCTTAGATAGCAGATGGGTAGTTGATAATTCACTTGGTGACAAAGATTTAAGAGGCACACCTTCAATAAGATCAAATGACATTAAGTCTGTAGCAATTAAAACTGGCACAGCAATGGAACCTGTGGGAGGATATGCTACTTCTTTAATATACAATGGTAGTATTGAATTTTCATCTTTAACTTTAGATACTTATGAAAAAAATTATAGCAACAAACCTTATATTTTAAAACCTAGCGATAATCTTATTTTTGGCGTTGAATTTAATAAAATTGACGCTTTTGTACCAACAAATATATCACCTATTCTTGGTCCTCCGTATGTTACAAAAAGTTTTTTTTATATACACGCAGGACAATTTAAAGTTACACTTCACGGAAGATATTTAAAAAATAATAGACTTGTTAATGATAATCATAGTTCAAATTTAAATTCAAAATCAATTAACTCATCTATAATTGGTAATACATTTCCGCAAGATCAATTTATTGAACCAATCAATGTAAAAGAAAATACATATGTTGATAGAATTTACACAGGCGATATAACTTTAGAAAACACAAGAGAAAAGTCTGGATTATTATCTTCTAATACTTTGGGAGTTTACACAGGATGTATATCATTAAATACAAACAAAGTTTATTACGACTCGATGGTTCCAAACATAAATGATATTTTAAATAGTGACGATAATTTTTATGTTACATCACCAAGTCTGCTAACAAGCAGAGAAATGTTATTTAGTAAAATTAATGATATAGAATTTCCTCAAACACTAAACTATTTTAGTAAAAATCTTTCAATTAATAGTGCTGAAGGTCTTTTACATAGTGTCTATTTTGGTCCTATAGAAGATAATTTTTCTTCTTTTATGCCACAAGGAAATCTTGTTAATGTTAACGACTCAAGAATTTTTAAAGAAGACAAAACTATTGACATATACTCGTTTGAAGATGAAAAGGTAAACATATCAAGTCAAATGAATATAGGCGTAGTAGATATAATTAGTCACATTAGTGATATTGACTTTGATATACATAAAGATCCAGTTGGAACTTATAAAGCAATAGTATTTAGTGGTGGAGATGATTATCACATAAACGCTAATAATAATAGATACCCAGGAAACGTTGATGCACCAGACCCACAAAAGCTTCAACAAAGACATATAAAAATTACTAGTATTATAGCTCCTGAATTTAAACATAATACAAAATTAACTTTAAATATTACTTTTAAAACATTAAATGCAGGTATAGTAGTAGACAGTGTAGATGAAAGTGCCGAAGTAATACCAGAGCTTGCTGGTCTAGAAGGATTTGATTACGATAACCATATTGATCCTAACATCACTTTTTTTGAAGGTAGAAATTTATTTAACATATCACTTGTAGGAAAAACAAGCGGAAGAGTTTATAATCAAAATATATGTTCACTTGTAACAAATACAATGAATGTTTTGTCTCAGGCTACATGGAAAACAAATTATGGCTCAGTTGAATTTATAGACTTGCCACAAGAAGAGTACGATGTTTATTTGTTTCAGCCACATAAAGGTGGCGCAACAAGAGATTGCTTTGCATTATCAGACTTAAAGATAATAGCAGATGTTTCATATGATATTGCAAAGTTTCCTATACAAGAATATTTTCCTTTTGATAATTTATACGAAAATTTAACTAGAGAAATTTTTAATGAAACAACAAGCAATATAGAATATTATCAAAATAAAAGACCTCAGACTTTAGTCAATTATAACGTTGACTTTACAAAAGTTACTTTTGATGATATGTTCGTTCGAAAATATGGTTTATTAAACGTTAAACCAAAAGAATCAAAAGTTTATTTTAAAGATAACCATTACGGATATTACAGCGACTTGATATATACAACTCCTTCTGGGAAAATGTACAATAAAGAAAATAACTTGCTTAATGATTATCTAGTTAGAATAAACAAATACAATAATGATTTTACGCTAGCAGATATTTCTGATAATTATAGATATGGACGTTCATTTAAACCTTTTATGGAGTAAGATGTGGCAGGCTTTTTAAATCAAAAAAATAGAATCATGGACTTTTCTTTAACTGAAATTGGTAAAGAAAAAGCTATGACAGGAAATTTAAACTACGAGTTTGCATCTTTTTCAGATAAAAGCATATCATATGAGTATAAAGGAAACATACTTTCAGAACATGTAAAAAATCAAAATTTATTTGAAATATCTGAAAGTATTTCTGATAATTTAAACCCTAATTATAATTTTAATAACTCAGAAAATGTCAATAACGAAGAAACAAGCATTAATGTTGATGACGAATTTTTTGTTAAAATAGACTCGCATAAAATATTATCTTCACAACATAATAGAGAAAACATAGAAGTAGAAAATAAAAATAGTAAAAATATTCTTTTTTTAAACACTAAAGAAAATGAAATTGGTAAATATGTTTCTACAGTTGGTAATGATATTAATATTAACTTGCTTGAAAGTATAACAAAAGACCAAAGATTTGTCAATAAAAAGAAAAACTTATATTTACCTCCAATAAATGTTTCAAATAAAGAAGAATTATATACGTCGAAAAAAAGAAAAATTAAAATATTAAAATCAAATGTTTTAAGTCAAAATAAAAATAATAATACAAAAAATCTAATTAAAGAACTAGACGACAATAGTGATATATCAAAATTTAATATCAAAATTTTAAATGATAGTTATTTAGATGAATTCTATTTTAGTATATATGAAAAAGAATTTAAAGATGATAGATTTAAAAATAGTAAGCTTATTGTTTCAAGAATTGACCAGTTTATTGATGAAAAAACAAACAAGTCTGTAGATGTTTTTATAGTAGGAAAAGTTTTTTTTAATAAAGATGACATAGACAATGACAATGAAGACGCTATAGACTTTTTAAATCATAATAAAGCAAATTTATATGACAATTATACGTTTGTTAATATTTTTACAATGGTAGCAAAATAAAATGATTAATCAAATAGAAGACTTTTTAAATCAAAAAAAGAGTAGTAATCTCACGATTGAAAGTATGTTTATAGACAGACTATTTAGTCCAGAAAACGATGAATGCTTTGTTCTATTTGAGTATAAAACAAAATTATCTGAAGCTGATTTCAATAACTACTTTGAAACAATTACAAGAATTAAATGCACTTTTTTAGTTGAAAAAGTATTTAATGATGGCATATTAAGCATTCTAGGATTTACAAACTTATCTAAACTGTCGAAAAGAAACAAAATTAATCAAGTAATTGAAATTGATGTAGATAATGAAAATATAAGTCAGTTTACTCTAAATGAAAAAGAGTATATACTTTTAAGATTTAATTCTTCTTTGGTTCAAAATTTAAATCGTTCTTCTTGCAGTATTTTATGTGAATTTTTCAAAGAAAACGATGAAAGTCAAGAAGTTTTATTAGACTTTTTTAATACATCACTAAACATAGAGGAAACAAATGATAATCTAAAGTCTTTAATAAGAAGAGATACAATAAGTCCAGATCTAGCTAGAGACTTTATAAATATAAGCTTGTTAGACAATGAGCAATTAGTTATTAGAATAAATAGATTTTTAAACTTAGCTGAACCAAATGAGCTAATTCAGAGTTTGCAAGTAGACTTTACAATACAAAATATTGGTCGCACTATACAGACATTTAATAAAAACGAAGAAGAAATAAGCGAAGAAATATTTTTTAGACTTGATTTTAGCACTTTAACAAGAGACGAACTAGTTGAAATTAATGAATTCTTGAGAGAAGGTTTTATTAATTTTTCTTTTAGAGTTCAAGTTGAACTTAAATTAACAGGTACAATTATAAGATTAAATAAAAGATTTGCTGTGTCTTCAATAGTAAGTAATATTGAAAATGAGTCACAACAAGTAACAACTACTTTAAACAATATTGATGATAGACAAATAAGACTAAACATTACAAATAGCGGAATTAATTCTATTCCAGGCAGCCTTAGGGAGATAATTTTATCTTTAAAACAAGATAATACTATAACTATTATTGAAAGATACAATATAGAGTCTGATGGTTTTCCCGTTGAATTAGACTATTTTGATACTTTTAGAAATAGCTCTAGAAACCTTTTGCTGACATCATCAGACCCTAGAGGTTTGCTTGATAATATAGAAAACTTTTTTATAAGTTACGTATTAAATAATAATACAATAATAAGTCATAGACTAGACAACAATGCAAACTTAATTGATCAAAATTTTACAATTGACAATATTGTTCAAGAAATAAGCAATTCATATTCATTATATGCGCAAGGTAATTTAAGAGTAACAAATAGACAAAATAATAACTTTTTATTTAGTTTAATAAATTCTCAATTACAAGATCTAGGATATTCAGAATCAATTGATAATTTAAATTCTTTAATTGATAAAATAGTTTTTATTGTAACACCAACCTTAAGGCGAGAAAACGATAATATTCAATTTGATTCTTTAGTAATTAGTAAAAACAATCAAATTATAATTAATGAAGATACTAATGTTATTGATAGATTTGATGTAAGCTTGCGAGAAATAGATTCAACTAATTCATATAACACAATTGATAGCCCTGAGTCTAATATATTGATATTTGGTCTAGCTATTAATAGTATTAAAAATAGAATTGAGACTTTTGAAAATAGTATAAATGAAATTAGTTTAAAATATGAAATATCTTTTTTGCCTAACTTAAGCGAACTAAATGCTGATGCTGAAAATAGACAAACTAACATATTAAAATTAACTAATTATATTGTTGAAAATGGCTTTAATGTTTCTTATACAGATGCTGAAGATATAGCAACAAACTTAATTGACATAAACAATCCAGAAAATTTACTAAGATTTCTTAAATCAACACGTATAAATGCATCATCTATTATAAACAGTAGTTTTCCAGAACAACCTCTTTTAGAACCAGAAATTGAATTGGTTGATGCATCAGAACTTTTTTCCATAAGTCACTATGACAATGAAATTACACTTGCAGCTCTTTCAAGAGAAGCAAATATATTGGACAATGATATAAGAAACCAGTTTAGCTTTTTAATTCCAACAATTGAATTTTTATCTTATACTAACGAAGCAGGATCTGGCATAATTGAAAATTTTGATGTTAACAAGAACAATATATACAGAACAATTAAAATATCATATGACAATGAATTAAATTCTTCTTTAAGACCTATTAGATTTGTCATAAGACTTATTTTGCAAAATAATTCAAGTAGATTTTTAATAAATAAAAACGTAGAAGCAACACATGCAAGAAGAGGCCGGGCAAGAAGAAATCGTTTATTTTCACGCATAGGCAGAGCAAGCGGCGCTAGAAATAATAGTCTTATTTAACATATTTTTTAAAATATTAAAAGTTGCTAAATTAATTTCATAGTAAACATAAAGTCTTAAATAAATAGTATCAGTAAGAGTTGTCTTATATATTGTAATTTTTTGAGGTACTATGGGAATTTTAAACAAAAGAAATAATTTAACAGAAATACAAAGTAAAAAGTTAGATTACATTGTAAATATAAAACCTCAGATTGAAGGAATATTTTCAGGTTTTAGCGACGAAAACAACAATGATTTATTGCAAAACAATGATATTAAATTAAATCATAAAATATACACTCTTGAAAAGTCAAAAAATAGAAGTTTAGAAAATGCTCTTTTTGAAAAAGATAGTATTAAACAAAGCTTTTTAGATGAAACAAATAAAAGTATACTAAGTCTAGAAAAGCTAAGAACAAATATTATAAAAATTTATAATAGTGATAATGAAGAAAATAACTTTACTTATACAAACGTATATCTAAATGATTTAAAAAATAATAATACAAGCAAATTTGACTTTAAAAATTTATCTTTAACTTTAGAAGACAACATTTCATTATTTTTAGAAGTCTTAAATACCTTAGAAGAAGAAGAAGATTCTGTTTTAAATAGACTTAGAATGAGCAAGGAACTAGATTCAACTACAAACTTTGCTCAGTCTTTAGTCAATCTTAAAACTTTTAAAGAAAATTCAATATATCCTAATAGCTATTTAAGACAATATTTTAGTAACGATGAAGTTTCAAGTAGAGTGTTTAGTAATAATATTGTTAACGGAGCAGTTCAAACTAATTTATATGAACATGAAAGAAGTAACAACAATTTCTATGACAATAATAATTTTGTTTTAACTGATGATTACGCGAATATAGTTTCAATTAACAGAAATCAAAAGCTAAAATTAAACTTTAGAGGTCTAGAAGAGCTTAACGATTTATTTAATTACGAAAATATTAATGATAGTAAAACTATAACAAAAATAGTTCAATTTCAACCTTTAAATGATAACTCAAGAATTATTAATAATAATATTTCTAGCAAAAGACTTTCTTCAGGTGTTACTAGAGAAACTGCATTAAATAATGACTCTTTTAGAAGAGACAGAGAATATTTAACTTTTCCTAATTTTTGGTCAGGAAGAAATCATTTTAAGTACAATCTGAATATTGCTAATCAAGTTAATGAAATTAATTTAAATACATTTAATAATGTTCTCATACCAGAAAATATAACAACAGACAATACTTTCTTAAACTTACTTGTTTCAATAAAATCAGATTTTGCTAGAAAGTCTAATTTATTTTCACAAAATTTCTTAACTGCAAATGGTCCGTTACTGTTTAACGATGTAAGAAATAGATTTGAAGGTAGCATTGTCATAAATAGATTAAAAGAGTTAGACGAAGAAAGCACTTTATTTAAGACTACCATAAACCAATATAAAACAGAAAACGAAAACAATAATAATAATGTAAAAATTTCAAGACATAATGTTTTAGATAATAGAGACTTTAATGATGATGATATTTTTTGCAATAGGTTTATTACGACAAATTATGATTTCATTAATGTTAATAAAATATTTAATACATTAAAAAACAAAAAATCTTTTTTTGCAGGGAAAGTATTACAACAAAGATTTAATTCATTAGCTGATGTTCAAAGTCTTGAAAGAAATATTATAAGTTTTTATAGAATGTATAAAGACAATCCAGGTGGAAGAAATGGCAATCACTATTTAACAAACTTTTTAGGATACACGTTTAATGGTCTTTTAGGTAATAGTTTAGCTTCAGAAATCAATGATAATAATCTTTTTAACTTAAAAAAGAATGAAATTTCTCGTAGGCTTGGCGAAATACTAGAGACAGGAAGTATAAGTTTTAATAAAATTAACAGCCCTGTTAATGACTTTGAAAATGAAAATAAAATAATATATTCGTCAACTAAAAAAATTAACAATATAACATCAAAAATAAGCAACAAGCACAATTTGTTGAAAAACAACGTGTTTAGAGAAGACGATTTATACAAACCCTTAAGTGGTAATAATAGTATCATAAATGAAAATTTTGATAGCAATTATTTGCTAGGAAAATTAAATGGTGAAGACATTAATCTGCTTGATTATTTAAATTCAAATGCACAATACACTTCTATTAAAGATTTAAATATAAGCTTAAGTAGTCAAGAAGCTTTAACAAATATTAAATCGTCTTATGAAAACTTATCAAACAATTTAAAACAAAATATTTCAATAAAAAATAGTAAATTTAAAAATGGAACTTTTATTTATAAAAAAGTTTTAGAAAAAATAAATCGCTATATCAACAGTGAAACTTTGTCGGAAAGTAGAGCTGAACTTTTATATAATTACGGAATTGCAGAAACTTTAAAAGAAAATTCAATTGACGAGATATCAAAAGATATTCTCTTTTCTATTATTTCTAAAAACTTTAATACTAATAATAGTATTATAGAATATCTTGAAGAGCCAGAAGTTAAAAATAACTTTTTAGGTAAAGATATAGATTTTCTAAAACGTTTTATGTTTTCTGAAAATGCTGCAAATGGTTTAGTTTGTAATAACCGTATTGTATATGACTTTTTAAATTCAAAAACATATTCAGTAAAAGAATTTATTTCTATTTTATCTGCAATAAAAAATAACAAAGCAGAAAACATAGACTTTGAAGATAATTCAGATTTTGTAATTGAAAATTTTAAAAACTCACTTGGACTTTTAATGTCAACAAATATTTCTGTAGACTCGTCTATAGAAAATACTCAAATCTTTAACTTTTTCTATAACTCTTATGATACTATTGAAAAATTAAATAGAAATATAAGGATTGATGAAAATCAAACAGGATTTGAAGGTCATTTTACAAACAGTGGTGTTAACGGTATTTTTGACAGAAATAGTCGAGGAACATATCCTTTAGTTGACATTGTTAAAAGAACACATCCTAATTTAAGTTTTAATACAAAAGTTAAATTAAACGGTAGGAATTTTATTTATAATCAAAATGTTATAAATCCAGAAGTTGTTTTCCCTAATAACCTTGATGAAAGAAATAATTTTAATATAAGCTGTAATTTTAACAACGTAGAACAACAATGTAACTATTCAATAATTTTTAATGATCAAGTTAAAAATTTATATACAGAGCAAATTTCTAGCAATGAAGAAAACAAAGGTATTATAAATATAATATCAAACATTGCCAAAGAAATAATCTTAGAAGAGTTTAATTTAGAAGATGTGAACTTAAATAATATTGCAACAAAAATTGAAAATCAAAATGTTGAAGTTATTAATGACATTTTTGATATAGTAAAAAATATAACATTTGTTACATTAGTAACTTATAAAAATATATTTGAAGAAATTTCATATGCTGAATCGTTAAAAGCTTTTCTAATTGATATGTCTGTTAAAAACAATATTACAAACTCTGGTAAAACATTTACTAGTTATGCTAACGACTATTTTGTAAAGTCTTACATGCTAAACTTTAGACTAGACTCAGAAAATTCTCAGGAAATAATAGACTTTACAGACGCTAGAAATAAAATAACAAATGGCAGACTTAGAAACTTATTTTCAAAACAGCGCTTAGATAGTCAAAGAATAAACAATATTTTAGAAAATAATCTTTCCGGAGAAAATAGAGCAAACTTAAATGATCTTACACAAAACAATATAGGTTTATCTTTACCTGCAAAGTTTGCTGTCGTTATAAATTCACTTTCGACCGAAGATTTTAGTTTAAACAATATTTATAAAAACTCTTTTAAGTTTTTATGTTCACCTGAAGAATATTTGACTTCGACACAGTTTTCTTCCCAAAAAGACTTAATTTTAAAAAATACATACAAATGTTTATTACTTTCTGATATTATGAAAAGCATTTCAGAAGACTTTATATTAGACTATATAAACTTAGATGAAGACTTTTTTAATGAATTTTTCTTTCAAATTTTTAACGAAGAGCTAATAGAAAACAACGACTTCGTTAAAAATTTTATTGACGAAAACTTTTCTTTAGACACATCTATATTGCAAAAAAACAAAATTTCTGAAATGGTTTTGTTTATAAGTAAGCAAATTGAATTTTTAAAAAATAATAAAAAGTATCTAGAAGAATATAGTACAACTAAAAGCAATGATAAGATAGGGACTAAAAATTATAAGACGACTTTGGAAGAGAATGAAAATATTATATTAAGTAGATTTCCAAGTAATATTGAAAATAATCCACATATGCATTCTTTGGTTTATAATAGAGGAAATTATCCTTCACATAACAAACCCGGTAGAAGAAATATTTCTATTTACTCGTATGACAACACATCAAAATTTAACGCTTCAATATATCCTATAGAAAAAACAATTATTTCTGTTGATCATAGCTTTGGCGATATAGAATATCAAGACTTTAATGATAAAAAGTTTAAAAGTTTAAGTACACAAAACTTCTATATTAATACTGAAATTGTTGATGACAATATTTTATTACTAAGCCTAGACGATAATTTTAATAATAAGTTTAATAGACAAACAAGTTTTAGAAACGAAAATTTAAATAACGAGTTTTTGAGAAACATATACATTAACGGAGAAAATAGCATCAGATATAATAAAAATGATGTAAGTTTAAACGTACCATTTTCAGCTGATGCGATTGACATAAACACTAATGACGATATTACAAATAAATTAAAAATTATATTTAAAAACAACGTTTTAAGTGAAGATAGTACTATTTTAAATATACTAAATTATAAAAATAATTTTGATGAAGATGATATTAAAACATCAAAATACCTATCAATTGAAGATAATATTAAAGATAAAATAAACAAAGTATATCTTAAGTATAAGTTTGGTATTGACTTAAATCCTATGTCTAATAGTAGAATAATATCAAAAAACATTATTAATATAATTCAAGAGAATAATATAGCACAAGAACTATTTGATTTAGAGCTTTCTGAAATTGTAAAGTTTCATGAAGACATTAGTTCGTCTATTGTAAGATATACTGAAGGTGATGATATTAAAATAAATCATATAAATCAATTTTTAAGTCACTTAACTTCTTCGTTAACTTTTAGTAATATGTTTAACTTGCTAGAAGAAAATAAAAAATATTTTACAGTCTGTAGCGATCCAAGTCAAAGTTTAGTTTATTACAATAAAAATATAATTGATGATAGCGGTAGTTTATTTCAAAATGAAATAGAAGTTCAGCGTTTTGGTAATTTTAAAAGCAAGTTTAATAGACAGATAGTATTAAACAAAGTTGAAGTTTCTAGAAACATAAATAACAAATATATGCTTATCTCAAATGAAAATTTGATTTATAAACTAAGAGAAACATATGAGTATCCAAGTGACTATTTTTATTTTGTCTATACGGGTGAAAATAACGAAAAGCTTGTTGAAACAAACAATATAGTTAATATAAGAGGTCAAAATGTCTAATTCTATATTTTTATTTGAAAAAATACAATTTGATATTGAAAGTAAATTAAATTATAATTTTTATGACGAAAATGATGAAATTGTTAATGACTTAATAATAGACTTAAAAGAAGATGCTGATGAAAATTCAGGTATCAATTATAATATTGACATTTTCAATATAAAGAGTATAATTTCAGACATAAAAGATAAAAATTTATTTAGTATTGAAGTAGGTGAAAATATAACTGACGGAAGTGAATTATTTCTTTTAAATAATATTAGTAGACAGATTAATCTAATTAAAAGCTTACAAAAAGAATATTATATAGAAGAGTATGTTGTAACAAATAACAGTAATAATCATTTTTCTGGAAGAAAAACAGAAATTAATAAAAATGTTTTTAACTATATTGAAAATTTGAATTCTTTAAATAATAGAGACTTTATAGAAGACTTAAACTCTGATATTGATATTGAACTTATAAATAGACGGCAAAATAGTAATTTTTTTATTAGTAAAAATTTAATTGATAAAAGCTTTATAAACTTTAAAGAAGAAAACGTTAATAAAAAAATAAAAACAAATTACAAAGAAAAAAAACCTTTATATGTAATTAATAAAAATGGAATTAAAGCAAATATTTTCATTGGGTTTTTGTTAAAAAAGTATAAAAAGGTAGGAGACAATTTTACGTTTCTAAAATCAAATATTTTAAATATTGATATTTACAAAAGTATTGAAAATGAATTTAGCGAAACAATTTCTTTTTTTGATGATGCAATTAAATTAAATGAAGAATATTACTATGAAGTTGCTCCTTTATATTGTGTATCAACAAAAAGTGAAGATACAAATAATATAGATGCTTTTAAGTCTAATAATTTTGATCCAGAAACACCTACATACTATTACTTGATTTCAGGTACAAATGTTCATACAAAAAAGTTTGTTGCTTTAAACACAAGTATTCCTGGAGAACCACAAGGTCTTTCTAGTTACTATAATAAGTCTCTTAATTGCCCTAGACTTATTTGGGATAGACCTTTAGACTATAGGTTAGGCATATCAGGCTATCAAATATATAAAAGATCTAGTTTAGAAAAACCATTTGAACTAATAAAAGTCATAATGTTTGACAATCATACTTTAAATGAAAATGTTGATAGCAACTTAATTGAAAGGTACTCTATTGAACAAAATTATTATGACTTAATTGATTATGATAAGTATAGGAACTCAATTTATGCAATTTGTTCTATCGGCAAAAATAAATTAATATCTAATTTATCTTCTCAAATATTAGTTTATGAGTCAAATGAAAAGAAAAATATTAACGTTGACTTTGTGTCATACGCAGGAGCTAAGAGAGAATACCCGAATACAAAAATACCTTCAAATATATCAATATCTAGAAATAACAACGATGTTATAGAATATGTTTCTAGAATTAAAAATAAAAATGATATAACAATATATTTAACACCTGATTGTGGTGCTATAAATAATAGAAGGATTATTAACTATAGTAGCTCTGATGACATTGACTATGAACAAAATAGTCATTATGCTTTAAGTTTAACTTCAAAAGATATGAGTGCAAATAGTAAAATAAGTTTTAGAGTTAAAAGCATAGAGTGATATTTAACAATAGAAGTTAAATAAATAAAATAATTTTAGAGGAAAAATATATGGGATTTTTAGATCATTCAACTAATAATATTATAATAGATGCAGTATTAACCGAACGTGGTAGAGAACTGCTTTCTAGAAATAACGGTTTATCAATTGCGTACTACTCGTTTGGAGATGACGAAGTAGATTATACTTCTATAAAAAAGTATGGTAAAACTAATGGTAAAGAAAAGATTGAAAAAAATACCCCTATTTTAGAGGCAAATACAAATGAAAATTTGGCTTTAAGAAGCCCACTTATATCTTTAAATAGTAGAAATATTAGAATACTGTTTATACCAAAATTATCTACACTTTTGCCAGCATCAGGCACTGTTAGCATATCAAGTTTTACTCCTTTAGTAGGTCAAACTGATAATCGTGTAAAACAAATTCAAGTCATATCAACGATATCATCTGAAGAAGTTACGTCAATTAATTCACTTGTTTCAGACGAAAGATATGTAATAAAAATGCCTCAAAATCTTATTCGTCTATATAACGGAAATACTTTTGTTAATCCAATCGATACAGATACTAATGATGTTGCAACTTATGAAGTTTCAACTATTGCGTATGAGCAAGATGGAATTACAAATTCAAGAAGTGCAACATTTAGTATTAGAGTTTCTCCTAGTTTAACTAGTTCACAATATCAAGTTTTTGGTAATACTTCTGACAAGACAAAAATTACAACTCAAATTGAAGTTCAAGGTGCATCTTCAGGCTCTGTTGCTGTTATACCTGTTATAATTAGTCAAGCAAATTTATAAGGAATAATAATGCCAAGTAATAATCTTAACAATACATTAATCAATATATCAGCAGGTGATATTGCTACAGAAAAAACAGTTGTAAATCAAATTGTTGATATATTACAATCTGACGTCCAAGCTACAGCTAATAGAAAAAAATATGAAGTTTTTGTTACGGGCGGTGTAAATTTGCATGGTGTAACCAGTTCTTTATATCAAACAGTTTTTGATCAAGACCATACACTTCAAGCTTCAAATGAAATGCTTGATATGACCGTAGGATTATTTAGTGGAAGTACAACAGTTTCTAATACTTCACCTACTCTTGATGCAAACGGCAAACTTCTTTTCCCTTCACAGTCTCTTATGATGAGAGAAAAAATTAACTTATATAGACAATTTGCTCAACAACTTTTAGGAAATGCAGATTCATATTTTGTTTCACCTTTTGATACAGCAGCTGATGATGCAAATATTGTTACAAAAAGAATTGATGAAGCTCTTTTTATTAATTTTAAAAGACTTTTCACAAGAGACCAAGTTAAAAAAGAATCTTTTGCAATGAAGATATTCTCTTCTGCATCATTACATGTTAGAGACAACCCGACTATAAGTTCATGGGATGGGACTAGTGCTACACTTGATCAACCAAACTTAAATAAAGTATCGACTATTGGCGGCGTCATTTTATCTGACAGAGGTGTAAATGATAATCAAAGAGTCTCTTATAGCGGCGAAGTAGGTAATATTGTTTTATCTACTAATAGCGCTGACTACAAAGGCCTTATCTTTTATGATATGGGTATTATAGTTTTAGATATGAAAAGAGCTTTTTTTGCAAATCAAATTATGAGTGGAACAATAAGCTCAATTTATAGTAGCGGTGAAGCTTCACCTCCAACTGGTTTAAGTGATGGTCTAAACTTTATTGGTTTAAATGGTAAAAGAACAAATTATGCTATTGAGTTTATTTCAACGACTGCATCAGACTATACAGATGACACACCTACTACAGGAGATCTTATAGTAGTTACTGACTTGGATGGTAATAATATAAACTTTGTCGGTAATGATGGTGCTGTTGCTGCAAATGACATATACACAGATGAAACAGACTTATTTAAATGGGATGCATCAGGTGCGACAGCTGCAGCAAAAGCAACTTCTTTTGCAAATGCTTTTAATTTAATGCTAACTGGTTCGTTTGAAGGTCTTACGCAGGCTGAAAAGCCTAGAGCATTTGCTACGGTTAATAATGCAATTGTTACGTTAACAATGATTGAAGGTGGAGCAAATGGAAGTGTAACAAAAGGCTCAGGACTAGTTGACGGTAATTTAACAATTACACAAAACGCTCCAGGTTCTGCTCAAGGTCCTTTTGGAAATCAAGATGCAAAGCTTATTCCTGACTTAATGGTTTCAGGTTCAATTGATGATATTGTCGATCACATTGCAGGAACTAGATTTGGTGACGGTTCATTAACATGTATGGCTTTTCAAAATGAAACAAAGCTAAATTCAACACTTGTTTCTTGTAGAGCAGCAATGGGTCAAGCTAATTATTCATCAAATGATACTTATACAGATGATAATGGAAAAATACAAGTTGTAGATACAGAAAATGATGCTCCTTTTGCTTATGTGACAACAGTAGGATTATATGACGCGAGTAGGACGCTTGTTGCAGTAGCTAAAACTTCAAGACCAATTCTTAAAGACCCAACAACAGACTTATCGATAAGAGTAAGACTAGACTTTTAAAATGACCTTTATAAGATTAGAAAGATTTAATGCTAGCTACACTAAAAGTGTATTAGAAAATAAATCTAAAATAAAATTGTATAAAGAGAATTCAGCTTTTTCTTCTATTAACGAAGGTAAAAAAAAGTTAGTAAAAAATATTTTTAAAAGTCCATATGACAATAAAAGTGGAATTCTAAGTACAGAAAATTATGTGGGAAGTAACTTTGTAATTCCTGGAGACGAAACTCATTTAGGCGAAAAGTTTATTGTTAATGTAGGTCAGTCTCCAAATAAAATTGATGTCTTAAATAATAACAATATAAATGTCGATTTAGAGAAAAATATTGATAAAGAAATTAAGTTAATTACACCAACACTTTTTCCTTATGAAAATACAGAAAGAATTAACGACAAAGACTTATCAACAAACTACTATCAAAAAAAAGATATTGTCAAAAGTATTTATAAAAAAGTCAAAGGAAGAAATTATAAAGACCAAATAAATCTTCATTGGGCATTTAGCAATTATAATACTGTTAATCTATTTACAATTGGAAGCTCAAATAATGTAGCAATGTTAAATGCAGTTAATAATAGCATTACAGGTAAGACACATAAAACGTGTTTAATATATCCAAATGTAAACTCTAAATACAGTCCTTTAAACAAATCTTTTTCTTTTTCTTGCTATATAAACCCAAGAAGGCATCAAATTAAAGGATATCACTATAATCCAGGATGCATTGCTTATTTGCCTCATGCTTTTGCAATTTATATTATTCCTGGTTCTGAAAAAGATTTTGATGATAGCTTTAGATTTACAAATAAATTTAGACTAGCAATAAAACTACATAGTTCTGCAAATTCTTCTTTAGATAACACCGTTTTAACACAAGATATTGATGCTTGGTTAGATAAATCTAATTTTTATTTTGATAATAACTTAGACACTTTTATAACAAAAGACAATATTCTTTCTTTAAACAGTTGGCATCATATAAATGTTGACTATAGGGAGAGTAATTTAAGAATTATAGTTGACGGAGAAGTAATTCACAACATATTTTTAAATAAAAACGATGAATATAATTTTAACGATAGCAGAAACTCTAGCAGCTTATTTTTAATTGGTAACAAGTTTAGTAGTACACCTGATGCCAGATATAAAAACTACTATTTCGATCCTGATCAAAATGTTAAATATCATCTTAACTATAATACAGAAACTAGAAATAACCCTGTGTTTAACGATTTTGACTTCTATGATACTTTAATTGAAATTAATAGTAATAATCATACTAATGTTTCTAATGCTCTTAATTGTGAAATTCATGATATTAGATTATATAATACTAGCATACCAGAGCAAGTTGCAAAAGAACAAAGTACTAAAGGAATAAGTAATATATCTGAAGAGAAAACAGACTTTGGATTATCTTTTTATGTTCCTGTTTATTATATACCAAAAGAAATTAGAAAAGAAGCTTTTATTGGCACTAGAATAAAAAGACAAGTTAAATATAATTTTATTAATAATCCTTATTTTGAAAATCATGTAGGTGGTCTAGAAGTATCTGTAGAAAATTTTGTCATTGATTTAGCACAAAATTATATACCTTTTATAACAGGCGTACATCATGATGATTACAATAATCTATCTAATAATAAGACATTAAGTTATATTACAGGTCCAGACGACGAAAATTTTAATAGTTGGAACGAGTATGAAAAACTTATTGCTAAAGGTGCAACTGCTGATTTTATTATAAAAACAAAGTTTACTAAAAATGCAGGAAAGAGCAAAGCAGAACTTCAAGATAATCTAATATATAGAAACTATTTTATATTACCTAATGATAATGGAATTCAGCAACAAAACTTTTCCATAATAAATGAGTTTGACTTAACTTTTAAAAATGAAAACTTCTTAGGTATTGATAATTTCTACATGCCTGAACATGTTAATCTGGAAGCAGAAATTAATAGTGAAAATGCAAAAAATTTAGACTTTACAAAAGAGTCTCCAGATATCATTGGTTTAAAACTTTTAACAAGAATTTCGCTAGGTGATAAACAGGACGATTCTTTAAGCGGGTTATATCCATGGTCCAGATGTAATGTCAGTTTTCTAAATGATATTTTAGGAAGTATTAATGATTTAAATGAAATAGGTTTTGTGCAAAGAAATATATCTGCTATAAATAATTTATTTAATACGTCTGAAGTCATTGGTACAAAAGCAAACCCTATTAATATGAAAATAGACGATATTGAATTTAACGACAGAAGATTTGAAACTTATTTTACTGAAAATGTTGATGGTTTTGGTGTAGTTGAGTATTTAAATTATTGTTTACCCAAGTCAAATATTATTTCAGAATATAAAGAAAAATTTACTAAAATTATTTCAATACCTAGGCACTATTTTAGTAATAGAATAAAAGAAAATAGTTTTGAAGCCTTAGATAAAGATTTATTTGGTACGTATGGCGCACTTTCAGCTAAAGTAAAAGATAGAAAAGGTATGATTTATAGAGCTGAGTGTAATACAAAAGTTGCTGATTGGAATTTTATAGGACATATTCTATATAGAGAAGGTTTAGTAACAATTTTACATCCAGCTTATAATAGTATTTTTGAAGTTGCTAGAGAATTTAGTTTTACAGGAATTCATAATTTATATACTACACAAGTTATGGTTCCTTTAAAAGAAGGTTTTGCTTTTTCAAAAAATAAAACACACAAGCTAGATAACTTTTTATCTGAAGAATTTTTTGACCAAGATGAAAGATTTGTTTTAATTAGTAGTATGAATATACATGATGAAGACTTAAATATAGTTGCTAAAGCAAATTTTGCAAAACCTGTAGTAAAAAGAGAATCTGATAACATGCTATTTAAAGTGAGATTAGATTTTTAATGTATTTAGGACTAGATATATCAACATCTATTATTGGAATATGCTTTTTTGATACAAACGGTAATTTTGTGAGTCTAAATAGTTTAGACTTGCGTAAAACTAAATGTATATTTGACAAAGCTAATTTATTTAGAGTGTGGATAAAAAACATATTAAAAGATAAAGAAGTAGAAAAAATAGGAATAGAAGAAAATTTACAAAGTTTTAGAAGTGGCATGTCTTCAGCAAAAACTATATTGACGCTAGGAAAGTTTAATGGAGTTGTATCACAAATATTACATGAAGAAACTAGTTTAAAACCAGAGTATATATCAGTACATACTGCAAGAAAGTTAAATAATTTAAGACTAGATAGAACATCTAAAAATAATATTAAAGAGCAAGTTTTTTTACAAGTTAAAGATGAAATAAATTATAATTGGCCTACAAAAATAATATCTAGAGGAAAAAATAAAGGTGTTGTAAAAATGTGCGATGAGTGTTATGATATGTGTGACGCATATATTATAACAAAAGCATTAGTGAAACTTATAAATGGAAATAAACTATAACAATAAACTTAACTTATTATCAGATGTTTTTTATAAACATAGAGTTTCAAAAGACGGCAATAATTTAAAAACTGAATGTCCTAAATGTGGAAAGCATAAATTAGAAATTCATATAGAAAAAGGTATTTATCACTGTTGGGTCTGTGGATTTAGAGG
>Ga0163109_10000989_pt1 | contig 22540 bp, 24 predicted proteins | sample CRUFie1St13metaG_FD_108704 | JGI IMG/M metagenome (GOLD analysis project Ga0163109, IMG submission 108704) | Marine microbial communities from the Costa Rica Dome - CRUD Field 142mm St13 metaG | ecosystem: Environmental > Aquatic > Marine > Oceanic > Photic zone | place: Costa Rica: the Eastern... | reverse complement strand
TATGCCTTGAGTATTCTTCACGGGGTTTCTGTAAAAGCGATTCGAACCGCGGTCTTAGTTGAGCGACGACATAAGCGCTTCCCAATACACTCGGACTATGTTGGTCTATCGCTAAATACAACCATTCGGGAGCACATCGAAGTTGAATGTAGCGCAGAAGAGGTCCAGAGCGTTTGGTTACAATAAATTGTAGGGTCTAGGAAAGGATAAATCTATCCCTTTATCCATGAGGAGAGGCTATTTGCCAATGACTTGTGATCATAGGGAAAGTCTACTTTATGATCGGCGAGATGATAAATTTCTTGCCTTGTTTGGTAGAGTGCACGCAACGTATCAATTGCTTCCTTGTCTTCTAGATTCGCGGCAAGGGGTCGATCTTTATTTGACGATCTAAGTCGGCCTAAGCATTGTTCGAATGGCATATCTAGAAACACGGTAAGTCCATGGCCCTTTAGTAGATCCCAGACGTCTTGGTTGCAAACCGTCCCTCCGCCTAAACTGATAATGCCAGATTGTGGTAACAGATCCGAGAGTGTTTGAAATTCAATAGCACGAAAGGCCTGTTCTCCTTGTTTTTGAAAAAGCTCAGGTATGCTCATGCCCATTTTTTTTTCAATCTCGGCATCTAAATCGATGAAAGGAAGCTCGAGACGTTTTGCCGCTTTTCGTCCATAGGACGACTTTCCCGAGGCCATAAAACCCAGAAGAAAAATAGTTGTCGCGGTCTTTTGACTTACGATGGACTTCTCCATTCGTTGACCTTTTGCTCAAAGGTGAGAAGATCGGGGAAGTCCTCCTTAGTCATCTTGTCGAGGATTATGCCATAGTCTAAGACAATCATACCCAATTCACTGTCAATTAGCGGAAAGAGAAAATCACGGTGGGTAAAATTGATTGGGAGGCTGAGTCCTAATGCTTCTTTCATTTCATAAGGATCTACTTCGGAATTATCGACATAGGCCACCACTTGTATTCCATTATTTTTAGCCCATTGGTGGTATTGCTCGGCAAGAAGCCAGTAGCCTTCATCTTGCGTCCGGAAACTTGGTGCGATAATTACGCAGGTTAAGCGGTCTGCATACAAGTGCTCAACAAGTTTGTTCATACCAAATTCATCGGATAAAGGAAGGTAGAGCTGCGCTGGAATCTCATCGCTGTTTTGAAATGCTACTAGGGTGTCATAGGCCCACCCTTTACTATTGTATTTTTCCCAACCTCCATTGACAAACTCTTCTCTTAAAATAGTGTCTTTGCCCAGTTTTTTATGCGCATAAATGTAGGCTGTATCATAAGAAGCTGGTTTAGAAAAAATCAATTCCCTAAGGTTGGTTCCAATAGGGTAGAGGGATGAATCTACGATAACGCCTTCGTCTACCTCTTGCTCATTCTTTGCATTCTTTTTGCAAGATGTAATCACGGACAAACCAAGAACAAAAAATGCGATGATATAATGTGGTTTCATATTCTGCTGATTTACTTCAAGAGGTTTTCAAGGTCCTTGGTTGTAGGATAGCTTGTGTGGTGATATTTCGCAAGCACAACACCATCTTTGAGTATGATTAGTCCTGGATTTGCCCGAATAGCGGTTTTAAGCACTTTGCCATCGGAAGCATAACAAGGAAAACGAAGGACTATATTGTGCTCATCTTCGATCTCCTGCACTACATCTTGTGGGGTTTTCGCGCCGCATTCAAGGTAGGCATGCATCCTATGCCCGCTATTACTAGCCCAATCGGTAAGCTGGTTGAGTTCCTCCCAACGCTTCTTACCCGCCTTTAAGGGTTCTCCGGATACAACCCATAAGGTGACTCCCTCATAATTGAAATGTTCTTGGGCCAAATCGTTTCCCGCAGAATCTAAGACGGAAAAATCAAGCTCTGCTGGACTACCTTTTTTTACGAGTTCTTCTTGACGATCGAGAAAGATCCATGTATTCGTATCACTGTAAGCCTCCCATTCGGTAGCGAACTCCTCATCGCTGAGGATTACTTTTTCCCCTGTTTCTTTGTTTTCGTAGCCAAATACATAACGGTACTCATCAGGAATACTCACGGTCTTCTCCCCGATGTCATCCCCTACTTTATAGGGTCTGAAATCAACGATTGGTAGGCCAAACATATAGTTTGAAAAGGCAAAAAGAAAGCAGATTGCACTTACGCTTATCAAGGTAACCCGTCGGTCTAGACCTTTCTCAATCATGGGGCGAATCTTAGACGATAACATCCATAAGATTGCGATTGCGATACATAGGATAATATCCTTGTAAAAGGAGTCAATAGGTCTGAGTTTGATAAAATCTCCGAAGCATCCGCAGTCCGATGGCTCCCCGGTTTGTGCAGTATATCCTGTTAGGAAGGTGAAGAAGACAAGCATAGCAGCCGTTATGGGAATCACACTTCGTTTGAATATTCCAAGGAATAGGAGCACACCTAATACGACTTCGAGAACAACCATAAATACGGCTGTCGGTACGCTAATTTTTTTGAGACTGCTAAACAATTGGGTATACCATATGTCACTTGGCGGAGCCTCACCATGTTCGACTAAATACGCCTCACTCATCTGCGCATCAAATGCCGTGTAGTAATCTTGCATTTTATAGGATGTCCCTAAAGGATCTATGATTTTTACCGCGCCGGAGAAAATCAAAAGACTCGCTAAAAAGAAACGCAGAAAAAGCGACGTCAGATTGAGCACTTTCGCCTTCGTACTATCATTGTCGAATTCAATGGATGCCTTTTTTTGTATCCATAGGGAATATACCGCAGTGACAAGAATAGCAACGAGAGCACAGCCACCAAAAATTTTGAGCACGATGCCAAAAGTTGATTGATCTGGACTTGGGCTAGTCAGTAATAATATATCCGCAACCATCTTTTAAAAATACGATTGAAATGGTTGCTGAATTGTTGGAATAATGTAAAAGAATGTGAAAACAACAGGACTGAATCATGTTCCTTCATCCAAACGAATCAATGCAAAAATAGAGTAGTTTGCAATGTCTGAGTAGTGCCCTTCTGGTCCTTCGCTAATGGCAGTAGATCCCTGATTGTCTTCGATTTGACGAAGCCGTTGAAGTTTGGTTAACACCATATCTGTATAAGACGAAATACGCATCTCTCTCCATGCTTCGCCATAGTCATGATTTTTTCTCATCATAAGGGCTTTCACGTCTGCCATTGTCTTGTCATACAATGCTAGTGCATGCGATGCTTCAAGTTCCAATTCTTCATCATTTCGATGGTGTTGAATAATAGCCATAATCGCATAGTTAACCATAGCCATCCATTCTTCATATACCCCTTCCTCTACGAGATGAGTACCCGTTTCCTCAATTGTTCGAATGCGCTTAGCCTTAATGTAAAGCTGATCGGTCAAGGTAGCTGTGCGCATAACACGCCATGACGTTCCATAGTCTTTTGTTTTGAGCGAAAAAATGTCACGACATTTTGAAACCACCGCATCGAATTGACTTGATGTATCTTTGGGTAAATCCATTGGACAAATATACCTTGAAATCTTCACTGCCTTTTCCAAGTCAATCTTTTAATATCAACGGGCGATCTGTTGACCTTGACCGCCCGGTGGTATTGGGAATCCTTAATGTGACGCCGGATAGTTTTTATGCTGATTCACGCAGCATGTCGATGGACAAACTTATCGTTAAAGCCAATGAAATGGTAACTGAGGGTGCTTGGGCATTGGACATTGGAGGAATGAGCAGTCGCCCTGGAGCTTCGATTATTTCTCATGAAGAAGAGTGGTCTAGAATAAGCGATGTATTATATGAGCTGCAGCCATTAAGAAGAAAGGTATTGATTAGCCTGGATACTTTACATGCCACTACCGCAGCAAAGGCATTAGACCTAGGTTGGGTCGATATTATCAATGACATCAGTGGGGGACACTACGATGACGATATGCACGAGGTAGTGGCAGAAGCCAAGGTGCCCTATATTCTAATGGATATGCCTGGTACACCAAAGACGATGCAAGATGATCTCAATGAGTCGACTGACATCGTATCCGATGTGGTTGTGCGGTTACAGTATCTGATTGAAAAAGCACAAAAAGCAGGGATTAATGACATTATCCTGGATCTGGGTTTTGGTTTTGGCAAAACATTATCCCAAAACTTCACATTACTCGATTCACTCGATATGATCAGTGAACGTTTTGATTATCCAATCTGTGTGGGCGTGTCCAGGAAATCTATGATTACCAAAACATTATCCATTGACTCATCACAAGCGCTCAATGGGACGACGGTACTTCATACTCTGGCATTAGCCAAGGGGGCAACCATGCTTCGCTGTCATGATGTGCGACCGGCAATAGAGGCAATTGAACTCATGCATTCGCTAAAAAAAAAGTAGTTTAGATTGATGCTAGCCTTGCAATACCAAGAATTATATGATTTCGGGTGGTTTACGCTTCGGTGGATTGACCTACTTGACCTTGGTATTACTGCGCTTCTAGTCTATCAAGTCTACAAGTTGTTACGCGGTTCAATCGCAATTAACCTTTTCTTGGGCGTGCTCAGCATTTATGCTTTTTGGACGGTCATCCGGTACTTGGATATGCGGCTTCTTGATGCCATTCTGAGGCAGTTTCTCGGACTTGGGGTTATCGCCTTTATTATTTTGTTCCAACCTGAGCTCCGCCAGTTTTTGTTGTTTTTAGGACGGGGACGACAGTTTTCTGAGAATAGATTGTGGCGTAAGTATGTTGCAAAGGATGAAGCAGATGGGATAGACCAAGCCTTGGTTGAGGTGGTTCAGGCTATGAAGCGGATGGCAGAGCATAAAATTGGTGCGCTGATTTGCCTAGAAAAAGGTAGTCCGATAAACTTTGTGGAAGAAACTGGCGTCCCTATTGATGCCGTGGTATCTCATTCTTTACTGGAGTCCATCTTTACCAAAAACAGTGCATTGCACGACGGGGCCGTAGTCATTTTCGAGGGCCGTATTCGCGCTGCACGATGCACATTACCGGTAACTAATAAATCGATAGAGCCTGATTATCTGGGCATTCGCCATAGAGCAGCTGTCGGCGTATCTGAGCGAAGCGATGCGGTCTGTCTCATTGTATCGGAAGAGACGGGGGCCATGTCAATTGCGCATGAAGGGAAGCTAGAATATAATGTCTCACCTGACCAGTTTTACAAAGCTATTGTCGCTCACTTAAAGTAGCGTCTTATTCTCCTGTAACTTGAATTGTGTTCAGCACAGTGTCCACCATCTCACTTGCGTTGTGCGGGTTGAGTATGGTTACATGACCCATTTTTCTGCCGGGTTTTGATCGAAATTTTCCGTACCAATGTAGATAAACATCAGGCAGCGCACTGAGATCATCTAATCCAGTAATCTTTGCCCTTCCTGCCTTCCCACTGCCAATGACATTAACCATTATAGCAGGGGCATTAATCCGTATGTCAGGTAACGACAAGTCGAGTAAGACGCGTAGATGCAATTCAAACTGCGATAGACTTAAGGATTCGATGGTTGCATGTCCGGAATTATGTGTTCGCGGGGCTGTTTCGTTGACTACAAGACGACCATCCTCTAAAAGGAACATTTCTACGGCAAAAATACCGGGACTATCTAGGGCTTCTACAACTTGAATCGCCAGTCGTTGAGCCTTTTCTTGCACAGTCCTATCCAAGTTTGAAGGCATTTGAAGATGCCTCACTAGGTTGTACACGGGATCAAAAACCATTTCGCATTCAGGGAGGGATATGGATTGTCCGGATGGACTTCGGCCGACAATCACCGCGATTTCGGTTTTGATTTTAGCGCACTCCTCGACCAACGATGGCTCAGTAAACCATTCTTTTAGGTCTTCTTTTTTTGAAAAGACCTGAACTCCTTTTCCATCATAACCCCCTTGACGAAGTTTTTGTACGAAGGGCATCTCAAATGGTAAATTGTTAGGCTTTTCTGAATCGATTAGTTGGTAGGGCATCGTGGGAATGCTATGCTTTGAATAGCACTGCTTTTGTAGGCCTTTGTCGCGAATTGTTTCAATCGCATCAGGGCTAGGAATAACTTGAATGCCTTCTTTTTGAAGTTGTCTAAGTGCCTTTGTATTAACCGCTTCGATTTCAATACTCACTATGTCACATGATCGTCCAAAGGCTAGGACATCTTCATAACTCATGGGATCACCTTCCACAACATCTCGGCAAATACTACCGCATGGTCCATTAATGTCTTTATCGAGGAATGTTAGATTAACGGGGTAATTCGTTGCTTGTTGGAAGAGCATTCGACCCAGTTGACCTCCGCCTAGAATGCCTATTGTTTTGTTCATCCAACCACCATTTCAGAGAAAAACTGATGCATTTTTTGCACCCAGTGCTTCATATCTTGATCTCCATCATTATTTAGAATCATGTGTGACTGAGCCATTTTTTCTTCATCGCTTAGTTGATGAGCCATGCGAGCTTCTACTGCTTCTTTGGAAACATTATCGCGTTGCATCACGCGGAGAATACGTACTTCTTTTGGCGCATGTACAAGGATCACTCGATCGAATTTTCCATGTTGTTCTGTTTCGAAAATGAGCGCTGCCTCCTTGATTGCGTAGGGTTGATCTTTTTGTTGCGCAAACCATCTTTCTGAATCTCGTCCTACTGCTGGGTGCACGATATCATTGAGTTTTTTGAGATTGGCGGCATTGTTAAACACCAAGCTAGCAAGGTAACTTCGATTTAGACTTCCTTGGCTGTAGCACTCGGATCCAAAATGCTGGATAACCTGTCTTCGTAGTGCATCGTCTTCATTGAGCAGGCGCTTCGCCTCCGTATCGGCTTTGTAAATGGGAACTCCTTGTTCCGCGAACAAATCAGCGATGTAGGACTTACCGCTTCCAATTCCTCCAGTTAATGCGATACGCAAAGGCATAGTATAAAGGTAGTGTTTGTCTTACAGATTGTGAAGAAGAATTGATGGATTACTTGCTGTAATGCTTTTGTGTAAGGTCCATTGATATAGCAATTCGGTCAATTTTGATCGAAGTATTGCTATCAATTTCAAGTTTCAATGTGCCTTTTTCTTTGTCAAGGCTAACAACTTTTCCATGGATACCAGTACTTGTAACGACTTTTTGCCCTTTGCTTAATTCTTCGACAAATTGATCTTCTTTTTTAGCCTTTTTTTGTTGAGGGCGTATCATAAAGAAGTAGAATACACCAATCATGGCAAAGATGATAAATGAAAATGTTGGATCGCCGAAATTCATAGTTCGATATTTAATGTGTTGATTGGATTATTGATTGGTAGCGACAGAGTCATTTTGCATCGTTAATGAATCGAGTGCAACCTCGTCAACTACAGGATTGGTTGAGACAGAATCAGATGACTCTTTAACGCCATAGCCTCGGAAGCTTATCTCAAACATTCCGCCTTCTACATTGGCATAAACTTCTGCGGTCTTTTGAAAGCTATCATTTTCAAGGACTACATTGTAGTTGAGCATGATTTCTCCTGATTTTCCCGGTTCGATGGGGTCTTCAGTGAAGGTGCCTACCGTACATGAACAACCGGGTTCTACACGTTTGATTAAAAGGTTATTGTCTCCCGTGTTGTTGATGGTGTAGGCGATGGATAATGAGTCGCCAACATTGTGGCTTCCAAGCTCTTTATTGGCCCCACCAAATTCATCTTCTACAATTTCAAAGGTTGTTTTAGAACCACAGGAAGAAAGAATACCTGTAAGCAAAAGAAGCAAAACGAAATTTTTCATAATAAATAGATTGCCTCTCAAATATACAGCGGGCAGGGCGAACTATTGACCAAGCGCTTCAAAGAACTTTGAAAAAATGGCTGTGTTTTCATACACTCCCCCAAAATAGTTAGCCCCTGGCCCATAGGCAAAGACCGGTATCAAGGTGGCCGTATGTCCGCCTGTCGAAAAAGTCGGGCTTATCTCGCCATAACCTGACATAGATTTGCCATCTCCTGATAATGAGAATCCTCCGGTTTCGTGATCAGCTGTTACGACAACAAGGGTATTGCCATGCTTTTCAGCATAATCTAGCGCTACGCCAATGGCCTTATCGAAATCCAGTACTTCTTGAATCACATAGTCTCCATTGTTTTCATGGCCTCCCCAATCAATCTGGGATCCCTCGACCATAAGGAAGAATGGCTTGTCGGATTGTGCGAAATATTCAAGGGCCTCAGCTGTTGCGTTCGGTAAAAAGTCATCACGCCCTTCATGTTTTGCTAGAAGACCGTCGTTCGCAAGCAAGTAACCAACCCGTTTGCTATGATCAGCACTTCCAAGGCTCTCCATTCCAACGGAAAATCCATAATGCGTTAGCGAATCAAGGTAGTTTAACGAATCGGGTCGATTCATAAACCACTTTTGTCCGCCACCAGCGAAAAAGGAGATGTTGCTGCGGACCAAGCTTGTTGCAATGTCATATTGCTGACTTCTTTTGGCGACATGCGCATAAAAGGAAGCCGGGGTTGCATGGGTGATGCCTGAAGTGGAGATAACTCCGCTTTGCCACCCTTGATCTTCCAAGAGCTCATTAACCGTCTGAACGGCTTCGCCTTGCATATCTACGCCAATAGCTCCATTGTATGATTTTTGACCAATGGAAAAGGCTGTGGCTCCTGCACCGGAGTCCGTAATTCGGTCAGATCCTGAGGTCGTATTGATAAGCCCTAGGATGGGGAATCGGGAGAAATTGGGCTGACTGTCTTCCTCTCCATAAAAGTAAGCTGCACTGACTTGAGAAGTACCCATGCCATCTCCGATTAAAAAAATAATGTTTGTGGGCACATCCGGCGACGATGCAAAAGTGCCTAATACATCATTAGTTTGATAATTAGCGGTCAGATTAGCACTCATTTCCTTTGACTTCAAACAGGAAACCAGCAAAGGAAATAGGCAAAAAATAATCAAGGAGGGATGAATAAATTTATTAGATGCTATCATCAAGTGATTTTTTTTGAGCATGTCAATAACTATGCGTTGCTGAATATAAGCAGTTCGGGTGTCTTTGTAATGTCAAGTTATTGTTACAATACGTAGAATCTTTTTGAATAACATGATTTATGCGGACGAAGATATTTATCTTGCAAAAAAAATTGAAATGAAAACTATTTATACACTACTAATAACATTAATTGCGGCTGCGACCACTTTTGCACAGCCGATTCAATGTTTTTTTGCCATATCAACAGAAAACCCGCGAGAGGTTATGATGGCTACTGATCAGTTGATGAATTCTGAATTTGGGAAAAGTTTTCCTGCTTCGGTTGCACTTTACCAGGAGGCGTTTAATGGTGAGCAAGCGCCTACCCATACCCTCGGGTTTACTTTTGAAGATGCTGAATCTATGCAAAAAGCCTGGAGTATGTGGTTTAAGTCGGAGGATGTTGCTGTTTGGGAAAAGACCATCAATCCTATATCTGATAACACAGGAGAATGGATGACTATGCCTTTAGTTCTAGAGGGTGATGTGTCAAAAGACAACGTTTTTATGCGTTGGGCAATAGACGTCACGGGTGATTCAAATGAGTACATGAGAGAGTGGGTAAAATTTACTGAAGGAGCCAAAGAAAGAGGTATGGATATGACTTCTTACGGACTTAGTGCTGTTGTTGCTGGAGTTGCTGAAAATGATATGACGCATTTTGTATTTATCGGTGCGCCAGATATCCCAACCATGATGCAACGAATGACTAAGCTTCAGCAAGACGAGGAGTTCAAAGCATTTAGTGCGAGAGTAGGAGATATTCGAACCATTTTGCATCAGGATATGATTATGGCTATTGGAGCCTGGAACATTGCAGAGTAAAGAAAACGTTTTGTTTTATGCTAAGCTCACCCTAGGGTGGGCTTTTTTTATGCATTTCTTCGTCCAGGTAGAGTATGTCTCTTTAAAATTCTTTTGGACTCTTCGCGGACAGCAGGGTGATTTCGAATTGACCAAATTCTTTTTCTGGCCTCTCTGCCTGCCTCAATATGATTGATGATAGGGGCAGGGTAGGCATTATCTAGGTTCAAGAACTTACGATCGAGTGCTGTCAGTTTCCATGGCTCATGAATGAATTGAATAGGTACGTTGCTTAGTTCTGGCACCCATCGTTTGATAAATCTTCCTTCTGAGTCATTGTCCATGGATTGCTTGACAGGATTGTACATGCGTACCGTATTGATTCCGGTTACCCCTGCTTGCATTTGAAACTGCGAAAAATGAATACCAGGTTCAAAATCGAGAAAGTACTTGGATAAAATAGGACTTCCCCAACGCCAATCCTGCCACAAGAGGTGCGTTAAAAAGGAGACGACCATGGCACGCATTCTAAAATTCACATAGCCTGTAGCTTGGAGACAGCGCATGCATGCGTCAACTAAAGGAAATCCAGTCATACCCGTAGCCCATGCTTCGAGGTAATGATCATTTCGTGTTTTACGGAGAAGGTCATAGCCTCTGTTTACATGTTCAAACTCCATGCGGTCTTCCATTTCAAATTTTTGAATGAAATGATCATGCCACCTCAGACGGCTTCTAAAGGAGGCCATATTTCGTTTCCACCCGAATTCCTGTTGGTTAAGCGATGCTTGAAAAACTTGTCGAATGGAAAGATTGCCATAAACGAGAAATGGCGACAAACGACTGCAATGTGTCGCACTGGTCTCTGGCTTGGAGATGTTTTGCATGTAATGCCGTCCACGCTCGTATAGAAAACTTGTCATGGTATCCTGAGCCTCCTCTAATCCAATGCGTTGAGCGTGCTTATTGGGTATAGCTAATCTTGCTGGCCAATCTAATTCAGGCAGACTATCGCCTGATGGAGAATGGGGCAGCTGAGCATGATCTACTACATCGATTGGACTGTTCATGTAGCTGTACCAAGCTTTTCTCCAGGAGTCCCGATTTTTTAACCCACGTTGTACTCCGTTGCGTTGGAATTCCTTCCATTCGATTGACGACGCTTTAAAGAAATCCTTGAGCTGTAAATCGCGCTGGTAGGTCTGCCTCAAACCCGTTTCCTGATGAGAAAAAACATGATGTACTGAGTAGCGTTGATGGATGTATTTGAAAACATTTATTGGATTTCCCTCCATGACCACGATGCGTTGGTCAAATGCGGAGAGCTGTTTATTCATGGAATGCAGGGATTGGTAGATGCAACGGTTATGCCTATGATCCATGTGCTCATCTTCCCAAAGTTCCGGCTCTTGTATGTAGAGTAAGAGTAGGGGATGGCCTTCTTGAATGGCGCATTGTATCGGTTTGTGATCCGTTAATCGCAAATCGCGTTTGAACCATACAATATTGATCTTCTCCACAAGGTGATTTTAAGGGGATGGGATAGGATTTAAACCAATAGGTCTAAATCCTTGTTCTACGTAAAGTGTCAAAGTCAAGAATTTATGAAGACTTACGTTGTATTTGGAGGAAGTCGGGGGATAGGAGCGGCCTTGGTGTCGATTCTGCTTAAGGATGGACATTCCGTATTAAATGTTTCTCGAAACGATTCTGAGGAAAATCATGTCAATTTATCCTACCATTCGTTAGACGTTCTGGAACAAGATTGGGCTAGCCTTCCTGCCTTACAGGAGATTCATGGCCTGGCATATTGTCCTGGTAGTATCGATTTAAAACCTCTACGGCGGGTTAGTGTGGAAGATATGGAGGAAGCAATGGATGTTAACTTGTATGGAGCACTCAGGGCTATTCAATGGGCTTATCCTGTGATGCGTAAGACGCCGAATGCAGCGGTTGTGCTCTTTAGTACAGTAGCTGTTTCACAAGGTATGCCATTCCATACCGTAGTAGCCTCTGCCAAGGGGGCAGTTGAAGGGTTTACTAAGTCTCTTGCCGCGGAATTTGCACCGAAGGTACGCGTGAATTGCATTGCCCCATCCTTAACGGATACAGAGCTAGCTGGTGATTTACTTCGAGATGATAGGCGACGCGAAGCATCTGCCGAAAGACACCCCTTGAAACGCATAGGACAACGCGAAGATATCGCGCATGCAGCTCAATACTTACTTGGCGAAGAGTCCTCTTGGGTTACGGGGCAGGTCCTCCATGTGGATGGAGGGATGAGCAGTATACGGGTTTAGAAAGTCCTGTTGTAGGGTGTTTCTTGCAATCTACACGAAATTCTCTACAAAAACATTTCGAGTTATTTGGATCAATTCCAATGGATGCTTCTGTGTTAAAATTTTCCTAAAGCCAAGATGATCACGAAGTCTTTGCTATTTTACATAGAAACACGATGTATGCGATATTTTTCTCCCATTCTACTATCTCTTTGCTTTTTTCTTATTGACTGTAATAGCGGAGCTCCGGATGAGCCTTCTGTTGATACAGATGATGAACCGCCGGTTAAAGTTAAAGAGGAGCCGTCTCCTGAAGAGCTAGCGAGGATGGATTCGATTCAAAGAGTTGAGGATTCCCTTTATCAGGCAGAGCAGCTTGCCATCTATCGTGCAGCAGAACTTGAGCGTATGGAAGGCTTTATAGCTGACTATTACGTTGCCTTAGAAAATAGGGGATACTTCCAAGCACATAATTGGTATGCCGATGAGGTAGATCAATGGATTAATAAAAAGGATTTAACACCGGATAAAATCAATGAAAAATGGAATGATGTCGCGGATAGTGATCATACCAATCAACGATTTAGGATTCGATTCAATACGCTTGCCTTTGACCGCGCTGAAAATGGAAATGAGTACTACACCTTTGATGTTGATTTCTCATGTTATCGACCTTCGAGGTTTCAACAACAGACTTGTAATATACTGATTGAAATGGGCGTTAATGAGGACAAGAAGCTCGTATCCTACATTGAGAAAAAAGTCACGAATTTGCGTTTTCGAGATGATTTCTACTATTGATTTTAAATAAACGGTATACATGGTCAAAGAAATAACTTGTCCTCGTTGCTTAGGTAACGGGTATGTGGATTTTCATGATATGGTTAGGCTCGAGCGTGAATACTATTGGGAAGAAGGCGAATGTGGATTTTGTAACGAAACGGGAAGCGTTGAATACTCATTTGCTCGGAAGTTCAATGCCAATGATTTGTTCTTTAACAATGAGAACTGGGGGTCTCAAGAATATAAACTCTATGTGTCCGGAGACCCCGTTACTATTGAAAACCATAATCAAGAAGTATTTCTGACTACTCATCTAATCCATACTATTGTAAACTTACTCGAGACAGGATATGATAGGAAGGAGATATTGGATGTATTACGTGTGAGGTTGGAAGAAGGGGCAGATGAAGAGTTGATTCGAAAGACCATTGTTTATGTCTATAAGCGGCATATGCGCCTTCGCTCCTACAGGCCAAAGGATAGCTGATTTCTCAAGCAAACATGATTACCGCTCATTATAAGACCTATGTTTCTGTTTCTTCAGATGATGATCGGATGCGCTATATATTAGGTAAGCAAGGTGAAAAGACCTTATTCGTAGTAGGGCTAAATCCGAGCTCTGCGAATGAGAAAAAGCTTGATCCGACCACACGAATTATCGAAAAAATTGCCCTTAATCACGGCTATGATGGATGGCATATTGTTAACCTGTACCCTTTGCGTTGTGCTAAGCCTTCCCAGCTCCCAAAAAGGCGTAAGGTTGATGTGTATACTCGGAATCTTTTGTTTGTTCAAGAGTATTTAGCAGACAACCATCAATCGGTTGGAGCAGTATGTTTAGGTTGGGGTAATCACATAGATCATTATCCCTATCTCAAAGAGGCAAGAGATGAGATTCTTACCATGTTAACTCTTTACGATTTCAAATGGCATTGCCTCGGAGTAACGCAGGCAGGTCATCCCATCCATCCTTCGCCATTATCTATCAATACCCGCTTTGGAGGGGCGAACAAGGTGGCTTTAGTGCCATATTCAGGAAAAAATGAAAATGATTAAGTTTTGTTTTCTTTATAGGGCATTCAATCGTTATTCATTAAAGAAGAATTCTATTTTTTCATCACTCAAATTTTCTGCTTTGCATTTATTCAATAGAAATAGACCCATTGTTCAATACGTTCTTTGTTTTCTTCTACCCTTTATGTTAGCGCCTTTAGGGGTGATGGCACAGGCCGATTTCGGGAGGGATGCCCAAGCGTGTAAGGATCAGATTCAATATTATCGTTCGCTCTTTAGTTTGGATTGTGTAGAGGAAAAGGCAACCGATAACTATGGGAATGGTAACATTGATTTGTACGGTACTCGAAATTTCAGAACTATTCTCTATGGAGTAGCTTATCGGGGAGGAGGGAATAATTATTATCATAATGAAAACAAGAGGGACAATAAAAATCCGCTTCCCAATGATGGATTGAAAAATTTGGCTGATTTAAAGTTTGAAGCAGCTGTCTATTTATACAGTACAAACTTTGAAACTGCACCTTCTTCCATGCGAGGATCCGGAGGTCACGTTATGGACTATTATCAGATTTCAGGAAATTCTCAAGATGATATGCGAAGCCTTCTTGAGATGACCTATGAGTCGATAATGAATCCCGACCAAGGCCCCTTGTATCTCCATTGTTGGAATGGATGGCATCAGAGTGGATATGTATCTGCAGTCCTGCTAAGACAGTTCTGTGGGCTAAGCGCTGAGGAAGGTTTGCAGTATTGGAACAATAATACCGATACGTATAATAACGGATATTCACGGATAAAAAACGCAATCCAGGACTTCAATCCTTACCAGGATTTGAAGGTTTCGAGCGAAGTACAACAAGCCATCTGTCCATGTATGAATTCAATGGAAGTGAGTGTCGAAATTGATGACGCTGCTCAAAAGAAAATGCAAAATACCCTCATGGTGAAGGTTCCCTTTGAAAGCAATTCTTCGGCGATTACTCCGGGTTCACTCACTGTTATTGATGAATACATCGTCCTCTTAAAAGAAAATGAATTTTTTGATGTAGAGATCGGTGGGCATAGTTCTGCTCCAGGAGATTTTTATGCGAATCAGGTCCTGTCTGAGAAGCGAGCAAAATTGGTCTACGAATACCTCGTCGAAGAAGGAATTGAGCCTGAACGATTAACCTATAGAGGATATGGTGAAAGTCAGCTTCTGGATATTCGAAACACACAAGAAGCGCACGATAAAAATCGACGTATAGAATTTAATGTGATTGGACTAAATCTCGAGGTTCAGTTTGCAAAGAATAGTTCACGACTACCTCAGAGCGCAGAATCTCAACTGCTTTTTGTTCGTGAGATGCTTGCTGCGAATCCTACCTATTCCATAACAATTGTTGGCCATACGGATATATCAGGAGATGCTGATGTGAATCAACGACTTTCTCGCGAAAGGGCTTATGCTGTCTATGAATACCTCCAGCGCACAGGCGCTTCCACGGATCAATTGTTCTACAAAGGCATGGGAGCGGATCAACCCCGGTATTCGAATGATACTGAAATCGGTCGTTCAAAAAATCGCCGAATTGAAATAATTCTTAACTAAAGGATGAAAAGCGTGAAGTATTTCTTGATTGGTTGCACACTATTGATTTTTTCGAATCTTTTTGCAAGCGCGGATACCTTACTACTTTCCCATGAAAGTGGCTGGTATGAATCGAGCTTTTTGCTAGAGGCTTCTTCTACAGTTGGTGAAATTGTCTATGAGATTAATGGGACAACCCCTACGCGCAGAAGCGCTAGATGGCGCGGTTCTATGAAAGTCAACTCGACTACCCTCATACGATTTGGCGTCAAGCATGAAAGCAAGATTATCCTAGAAAAGACTTGTCTGTACTTAGTTGACTTTGAGTCGACTATGCCCGTGCTTTCTCTTGGTACGGCCCCCGCCAATCTCTATGACTCCGTTAAAGGAATTTATGTGCCTGGTCATAGGGCGTATCGAGATACGACACAAACCGCCGTATCTGTATATTATGCCAATGCCAACTACACTCAAAAATGGGAGCGAGATGTTCATGTGAACTACATTGTTCCCGGCGAAGGTGAGGTGATTCATCAAGCTGCTGGCCTACGGATATTTGGTGGGTTGACACGGCATAGCGCCGAAAAATCACTTCGAATTATTGCCCGTGATGAATATGGTGACGATCGATTTGATTATCCATTTTTCCCTTATCGTGAAAATGATTCCTATAAGCATTTAGTGATACGCACATCGGGAGGGGATGCACGCAGCACTCGATTTAGGGATGTCTTAACCACTCAGCTCGCGAAAAATCTAGATATAGATATTCAGGAATTTCAGCCGGTAAACTTATTTGTCAATGGAGAATATTGGGGGGTGTACAATCTACGCGAACGATTGGGACAACACTACCTTCAATCCAATTTTGGAGCCGATAAGGATACCTCGAATTTATTGCAAGGTCGGGGGGCTGTTGATCATGGATCAGGTGCTCGGTATCGTGAGCTCCTTGCCTTCCTGAGAGCCCATACATTCTCTGATGGTGCGCTCTATGATTCCTTAGGTCAATTGATGGATATTCAAAACTTTCGTGATTTTCAGGTTGCACAAATCTATACGGGTAATATCGATTACATGGGGAATATTCGCTATTGGCAATCCGATGATGTGTCTTCTCAGTTTCGGTGGATAATGTATGATACTGATCTCGGTTTTGGTCACGGCGTTCCTGCGCGATGGAATTTTATTGCGGAGCGGTTAAGTCCTCGACAAACGAAATGGTACAATCGAACGTGGTCAACATTTATTTTGAGAAAATTGATGGAGAACACCTCCTTTAAGTACGAGTTTATCAATCAGGTGTGCTATGCTATGAGTACGGCATTTAGCCCTGAAAATGCCAACCGTTTAATTGATTCTTTGGCCGATGTCTACAGACCCGAAATGGCTAGACATTTTCAAAGGAATGGAGGAAGTGTTGAGCGCTGGGAGAGGGCGGTTCAAGGTTTAAGGAACTTTGCTGACGATCGACCGGCTTATTATCTCAAACACACAGGGCAGTTCTTTGCGCTGAATGACCCTTATGTGCTACACCTCACCGTCGATGGTCGAGCGCATGGAGCCGTAAGCATTAATAAGAATGTCTTTGCAGATTCAGCACTTATTGGTCAGTTTTTCTCCTCGGTTCCCTTGGAAGTTACCGTGGATCCCCATCCGCTCTATGTCGTCAATACTCCTAGCCGTGATACAATATGGCAGGCCGAAGGTGATACGATACATTATTCCATTGCATTTTCTTTTGTTGGAAATAGCCCTTTATATGGTCAAGTGAAAATTAATGAAGTAGGTGGTCTCTCTGATGGTAAGGACAGTATTTGGATTGAATTGGTCAATTTAGATACACAGTCTGTAACGCTTAGTGGTTGGAGTTTCATTTCGAAAAAAGGAAGGCATGAAATCGACTCGTTAACGATTGATTTGTTCAGTCTTCTACAACATGAAGAGGGCGTAATGGATGCTCCTGTTGGATTACAACATAAAGTCTCAGGGAAGTCTGATTTTATCTATTTAGTGGACGATAATGGCCTTTTGGTTGACAGTATTTCTTGGAGGCATGCTAAGGACAGTATTCCGTTTGGTTACGAGCGTCCCCATCCTGAAGACGATTTTTTTGCATTAAGCACCGATGAAGGTAGTCCTTTGGATTATAATTCAAATCATCGACCTGACAGTGAGTCTGATGCGGAGGGCAGCGTCAAGAGGGGCTGGGTTGCGTTTTTTGTATTGTTTCTTTTAATAATGTCTAGTTTAGGGGTAGCTTGGAAGAAGCAATGGCTTACCTTACCGATCAAACAATAGACTATGGAGTTTTTGGGAATACCCTTTTATGATGACGATTTATTGAAGTTGTTGGTCAGACTTTCAATTAATCTTTCCTTTATTTTCTTGATTGTTAATGTCCTTTACACGAAGAAGTCAAGTAAGGAATCCTTCACGTTTAGCTTTTATGTGATATCGCTAATCGTTTTCTTTTTGTGTTTTACACTCAAGAAGTTTGAGCTTGGATTAGGTATGGCATTAGGCCTCTTTGCTATTTTTGGCATCTTGAGGTACCGAACGAATACCCTCCCTATAAAGGAAATGAGTTACTTATTTGTGGTTATCGGAATCTCAGTAATCAACGCTTTGGCCAACTCCAAAATGAGCTATGCGGAAATCTTCGCGACGAATAGCATCGTAAGCTTCGCCATTTTCCTTTTGGAACGACGCCCACAGAAGGTAAGTTCGGGGCGTAGTACATCTTCTGTAAAAATGACGTATCCTTTAGAGGATGTGGATTTATCAAACCTTGAAGTGCTCCGTACCAAAGTCGAAAGTGATTCCGGCCTAAATATCGAAAAGGTTAAGATTGAAGAGATTAATCGCAAGACAGGAGAGGTGCTCCTTTCTGTGCGCGTACTTCAGGCATAACATTGATTTATTTTAATACAGGGCTTATCTAACCAAGACGAGCTTTTGTACGCTGCCATCGTCGTAGTGGTACAACAGGACTTCACCTCTGGTTACATCCACTTCTTGTCCTAAGAGATTAGTGATTCGTAGAAGCTTAGGTTCAGCTATAATATCTGGTTCATTCGATGTGAGCGGGTTGTTGCACAGCGCTTCCACCTCGATATCATAAAAGAAGTAATAGTATCCCGGGTCGTTTGCACTAGATGAGGTGATCGTAATCATGTCGGCAATATTATATGGATAATCTGCCCCGGAACTATTTCTAAACAATCCGGAGTTCCCATTCGCAATGCCAAGTTGCAAATTATTGCCAGCAGGAACGTCAAAGTTTAGTTCGATTCGTTGTTGTCCTGGATTAAGCGTATAGGTCGTGTCGTCGAGAACATTGCCGCTAGCGTTCCGTAGCTCAAAAGTCACTGTATTGTTTACCTCGATATCTATATCCGCTGAAAGGATCTTACAGGCTTCGGAGCTATTGAATATCAAGTGTTGGTTATTGTAGAAGTAGCCTCCTGTACCGAAGTCTTTATTGTAGGCACCTCCTCGGAAGGTAGTAACATTGGCAAGAGGATTATAGTTTGCTTCAGCGGGATTATTGCATCCTAAAATGGCGGGTATGCATGATCCATCATCAATACAAGCATTGGGGTCATAATTAGCTGCATCTCTTGAAGTACATCCGCCAGTAAAGCAACAACTTCCATCGTCGTAAATGGCTTGAGCTGAATAATTTAGGGCCGCTGGATTGGTACACCCACAGTCTTCTCCTAGCTTGTAGGTGTACACAGAGGTAGGTAATGCGGATACTACGTTGTCCTGTCCGAGTAGAAAGTACACACTGCAATCAATGACGAAGTTGCCCGGAGCCCATATGGCATTCCCAGGGTGGGAGGGGAGTTGACTCCAGTTATCATTGACAGGATTGTACGACCACATTTCTCCTGCATCAAGTGGGCCATGATTATCTCCATCACCACTCAGAACATATCCTTTGTCACCATAAGTAAACTGGGTGCCTGCGACACGTGCTTCGCCTGGGAAGTCCCCAAGTCTTTGCCATGTTGAATTCGCAGGATCGTAGCGGTAAAAGTCTGAATATATGTTTACTCCTGTATTAGGATTTGTACCTGGACCAGGGAGGGTGCCATGTCCCATTCCCACGTAGGCATAGCCTCCAATCCCAAAATAAAAGGGATGATGTCGCTCAAGGCCTGGAAGATTTGGCTTAGCTGACCAGGAATTGCTCGGAATATCATATTCCCACCAATCATTTAAGTTGCCATTGTCGTTGCTTCCACAACCCACAAAAATTTTGTCCCCTACACAAATCATCGCTGGGTGATTGCGTCCCTCTGCGGGAAGGTCCGCTTTTTGTTCCCATGTATCTGAATCCATGTTGTAGGCCCACCAGTCTCGAGGATAAAGTCCTGATTCCGTGGATCCGAGTCCCATAAAGGCAAGGTTGCCACTCGTTACCGCATAGGAATATCCTCTTCCTTCAGCTGGGAAGTCTCCCAATTGAGTCCATGTCTTGCTCGTCTTATCATAGCGAAACATGTCTTGACGATAACTCCCACATACGACATAACCAGCTTGATCATTGGAGAAGGTGATAGGGTGGTGCCTTCCTTCGCCTGGGAAAGCCGTTGTTTGTGACCATGACTGACCATGAATGGGGGTAACCCACGCGATCAACAGGGTAAGGATTAGTTTGCAAGTGTTCGCCATAATTCAACCTATTATGGCAAATAAACACATTTCCTGTCTGAAGTGTTTGAAAAACGAATTCAATACGCCTCATTTATCGATAATAAAGAGCATATCGAAGCAGGATGGGATAAAACCTTTGGCGATCGCAAAACGGAAATTGTCTTTATTGGACAAGACATGGACGAAGCTCAAATTCGAAAAGAATTGGATGCATGTTTATCGACAGACGAGGAAATTGCCACTGATTTTTGGCGGGAAGGATTTCAAGACCGCTGGCCCGTGCAACGTATTTTTCCGTTGGAGTAAACTACATCGATCGTTTAACAGATTCGATCTTGTTGTTTACATTAATCTTAAAGATTAATAGCCATTTCCCCATCGATATTGTATGGCTTCCTGCTGTTCCTCTAACTGCTCAATTTCATCAACAAAATCATTGAGTGTCTTAACATTTTTTCGTTCAGTTGCATTGAGATCTGAATAAACATCATCATCAATAGGCAGGTACCAAGCTTGCTTCTCAAAATGGTTTCTAATCCATCGTACACCAAAGGAATAGCCACGTCTAGCAAAGATTTCATTGCTCATTAGAATAAAATCTTCTTTGTCATAAATGCCATCAAGCCATTGTTCCCATAGAACATCTTTGTTTAAAATTCGATTTGATCCTTCAGGCCACTGACCTACATTGGGATTATATCGGTAGTTGACCTTTTTGTTATTGTATGTAGCGGATTTTGTAGCGGAGGATTTGTATGGGGTCCATAAGCCCTTCATTCGGTTGCTATTTAAGTCAATTTCTGCTTCAAACTGGCCGTCATACTTATCATCACCTGGTTCATCTAAAACTATTTCATACACGTTATCTCCTAAATATTCGTAGGTGCCATCGAGCGGTCGGTGATTACCGGCGCACACGCTACGGCCCGAAAGTTGTCCTTTTTCGGCATGTTCAATGGTAACATTAATCATGTTGCCGGTGCTAAATGTTCCGACATACATACCCACTAAGTCCTCCGCACGCTCATTTCTTGATGTGCTTTTCCCGTTCGTCATCCCTCGGTACAAAGGACATTCATCGAGTTTTGAATACAATTCACCGCGATCATCCATAAGGCGCATAAATCCACTACACTGTCTCATAGATGTAGGATAGATTCCCTCTACTCCATAATCCCAATTATTCATGCCACGTCCACTGGAAGGCCATAGATCATTATCGATTCCCCAGGCTTTGAAGTCATCATACGAGGCTATGTCATATTCGTCCATAAGTGCTTTATGGCAGTCACATACCGATAGATCAGTATACTCAGCAGGTATCTCATTCTCGGAAGCATCTTCTTCAGATTCTCCGCTTCCTGTACATTGTGTTAAAATGGTCAGTGAGATTAAAAGAGCTGTTATGAATGTACTTTGGCAAAGGAACGATTTGAGCGAAAATGAATTCATTATAAACTTGTTTTGTATTAAGATGTGAAGGTAGTGTATTCGCTGTTAATATTTGATATTATGCTTTATGGGCAATGTATCATAATTGTATGTCAGCTATTGATATTGATGCATTACAGCACCGATTTGTACATAGGTAAAATGCCAAGGTCATAAATGTTAAAATCTGCGATATTGAGCAGAGATTTAATATTTTTGGCTCCTAATCTAGATTTATGCGTGGATTTCTTCTGATTTTTCTTGCTGCTGTGCTCTCGCTTTCTACCTATGCGCAGTCAAGCTCATATTCTATGTCAAACAATAGTGATATTCGAGTCAAGCCATATAACTGGTGTTTTAAGTTTGGTTATCAGATGTTTTCTAATCCTATATCAACGGATTTGTTTAAAACCAATACAGTACATGGCGTTTTCAAAGAAACTTCTCGTTCGATGTATTCTAACTTTACTTTTGGAATCTATAAGAAGTTTGGTCTCAAAGAGCGACCCAAGCGTGCTGTACGTGAGCGCTATGTGGAAGCCGGTATAAAATTCAGAGATCGCTCTTGGAGTGACTTAGTTGGATTGAAGTATGAATTTATCGCGGCTCCTCCTTTGTCTTTTTCACAAAACACGCAAGAGCGACTAAGTTTTAATTCAAGGTTGAGTATTGACGTGATGTTGGCTAAGTTTTTAAACCTCGGTGTAGGAGCTGCTTTTCTTACGGATTACACTGCTCTTCCTCAGTCACTCTTTTCTCCCTCGGTCGGGATGACTTTCCCTGTATGGCGCTTTAACCTCACGGGCCACTTTCACTACTTCACTAATTTCAACCAAGTAAGTCTTTGGAATTTCTCAGGAGGAGTTCTTTATAACATAAATTTCGGACGAAGCTCCTGGAGGTAAGCTTTGTTGTCTCTTCGTTTGTGAGACATCCTGTTGCCAGGAAAAGGTTGTGGGCGCGGAGGGATTTGAACCCCCGACCAATTGATTATGAGTCAAC
>Ga0163109_10000988_pt1 | contig 22557 bp, 17 predicted proteins | sample CRUFie1St13metaG_FD_108704 | JGI IMG/M metagenome (GOLD analysis project Ga0163109, IMG submission 108704) | Marine microbial communities from the Costa Rica Dome - CRUD Field 142mm St13 metaG | ecosystem: Environmental > Aquatic > Marine > Oceanic > Photic zone | place: Costa Rica: the Eastern... | reverse complement strand
CTATGGTCTGCCAGCAATTTTGTTGCCTTTCGTCATAGGCATTATTGGCAATATGATTACCGGCTCTACAACCGTAGGGGTTATCACCGCTGCATCGCTGGTCTCTCCCATGCTCGGCAATCTTGCTCTATCACCCGAAGCGGCCATGCTGGCAGGAGCAAGTGGCTCCGTTATCATCAAATACGTGAACAGCAGTTATTTTTGGGTCTGTACGTCTCTTTCGAAGCTCAGCGTAGCTGAGGCCGTGTTCAGCTATGGTGGAGCAACTCTGGTGGGGGGTATCGTTTCCTTTGTCACGGTGTGTTCGATGTGGGGACTCGGGATTATATAACGGAAGCAGCAGTGCTCTCAGCTGTCCAGCGCCATCTGCAGGACTCTGGCAACATGCAAAGCCTGGTGACCTGCTCCGTGTAAGATTTGACTCCGGCAGCTGGTGCCATCAGCTACCACCAGCGTGTCTGCATCTACTTTCTCAAGAGACGGTAAAAGACTTAACTCAGCCATCGCCATGCTGGCGTCATAATGTTCCGCCTCAAAGCCAAAAGATCCGGCCATACCACAACAAGACGATTCGATCATTTCCACTTCTAGCCCCGGAACCAGCGCTAGGATTTGCCTGACCGGTGTAAGCGCACCAAACGCCTTTTGATGACAGTGCCCATGAACCAGTACCCTAGACTGGACCAGGGGCCTCAGCTCCAGATCCAGCCTCTCTGCCTGCATTTCCCTGAGCAGGAATTCCTCAATCAGCCATGTGTTTTTTGCCAGACCATCAGACTGCTCACCCGGTAGCAGCGCCTGATATTCGTCTCGCAGAGTCAGCAGGCAGGAAGGCTCCAGCCCGATAACAGGAACACCCCGCTCTACAAAGGGCCAGAGCGACGCGATTGTCCGCCGAAATTCGCTTTTCGCCTCTTCAAGAAGCCCGTTACTGATAAACGTACGACCACAGCACAGCGGACGCGGCCCATCCAATGCTTCCGGTACATGAACGCGATATCCGGCTGCAGTCAACACTGACACCGCGGCATCCGCATTTTCCTTTTCAAAACACCCGTTAAAGGTATCTACCAGCAAGGCCACCTCTTTTGTGGCTGGATCCGCTTGCGGATGTTGAACCGGATGTCGAAAGTGGTCGGATCGCCAAGTAGGAAGTTTCCGCCGTGCTGACAAACCCAGCAGTTTTTCAGAAAGGGTTGGCAGACCGGGAATACGATCTCGCAAATTCAGCAGGGGCGACAGGAATTTGATCTTGTGCACGTAGCGAGGGAGATAGGCAAACAGCAACTCCCTGATTGGCAGGCCGTGACGCGAGCGGTAGTGATATAAAAACTCAGTTTTCATCCGGGCCATATCGACCCCGGTCGGGCATTCGCGCTTGCATGCCTTGCAGCCAACGCAAAGCTGCATAGCGTCATACATTTGCTCTGAAGTAAAGGCGCCCTCGCCCAGCTGACCCGTCAATGCCAGACGTAAACTATTTGCACGCCCTCTTGTCAGATGCTGCTCTGCACCAGTGATTCTATAAGAGGGACACATGGAGCCATCGTGTGCTTTCCTACAGGCACCATTGTTGTTACACATCTCAGTCGCACGATCAAGGCCATGCCAGGCTGACCAGTCTAGTTGAGTATCTACGGCGATAGGTTTATAGCCGGGCGGGTAGCGCATGAGGTTTCGATCGTCCATCTTGTAGGGACGAACGATTTTCCCGGGATTGAAGAGCCCGCGCGGATCCAAGAGCTGTTTTATATCCTCAAAATTACTCACCATTCGATCACCAAACATCGGACGATGAAATTCGGAGCGGGAGATTCCATCTCCATGCTCACCTGAGTGAGAGCCTTTGTATTGGCGCACCATCTCGAGAGTCTCTTCAACGATCGCCCGCATCTTTGTTGCGCCGCCTTCTTCCTTCATGTTAATGATAGGCCTAACGTGCAGACAGCCTACGGATGCGTGCGCGTAAAACGTCCCTGAAGTGCCATGCTTTTCGAAAATTTCAGTCAGTCGGCGAGTGTATTCGGCAAGATCTTCAAGACGCACCGCGCAGTCTTCGATAAAGGAGACGGGTTTTCCATCACTTTTCATCGACATCATGATATTCAAGCCTGATTTTCTTACTTCCCAAACTGCGGCTTGAAATTCCGTATCAGTGGCTTCGACTAAGGCATCAGGAAACCCCAGATCTCCCATCAACTCATTGAGTTGACGCAGACACTGTAACTGCTCATTCAGATCCGCACCGGCAAATTCAACCAGCAAGAGCGCCTGCGGCTCTCCTTTTACGAAGCGCCTGACCGTTGGTGCAAAAAGCGGAATATCCCGCGCTAGATCAATCATCGTGCGGTCAACCAGTTCAACAGCCGCCGGATTGAGTTTCACAATGTGCTGCGTGCAATCCATTGCCGAATAAAACGTTGGGAAGTGGCAGATACCGAGAACCCTATGAGACGGCAGCGGTTGCAGATCGAGATGAATACGCTGAAAGAAGCCCAGCGTGCCTTCGGAACCTACCAGAAGGTGGCCGAAATTGGGCTGTTTCTGAATCAGCGCGTCAATATTATAGCCGCCCACTCGTCGCAGCAGATCGGGGAATCGATCGGTAATTTCCCCGGCCTCGCGCTTGCCCAGATCCAAGAGCTCTTGCAGTAAGTGGCCCGGAATAGCAGGCGCCAGCGCGCGGCCACCTGATGGCCCGAAATGAATCTTACTGCCGTCAGCGAGCAGAGCCTCGACGCTCCGCACGTTGTGCACCATATTGCCATAGCGAATCGAGCGAGCCCCGCAGCTGTTATTCCCGGTCATACCGCCTATGGTGGCGCGATTCGCTGTGGAGACATCAACCGGATAGAACAATCCATGAGGCTTGAGGAAACGATTGAGGTGGTCCAGCACCATGCCTGGCTGAACACATGCGGTTCGTCCCTTCAGATCGAATGTCAATAACTGATTGAGGTGACGGGTAGTATCAAAAACCAGCGCCTCGCCAACTGTCTGGCCATTCTGTGAGGTCCCGCTTCCTCTGGGCAGAACAGGCACTCCGTATTCTGACGCGAGCTGCACCGCAACTTCTACATCCTCATCTCCATCCGGGATTACGACGCCGAGGGGCATCAACTGATAGATCGAGGCGTCGGTGCTGTATCTGCCACGACTGAACGCATCAAACAAGACTTCGCCGCGAAGATTGTCTCGTAATCGACGCTGTAGAGTATTTAGCGAGTCATTAATCAAGGCTTACTCACGGAATATACATCGCTGGCTTTAGATTATTTGTTATCAACCCTATTTCAGGCAGAGCATCCACACAACGTGGTTACAGCCTTCGCCAGGACAGGGTGGCCGTCGTGCGGCCTTCAGCGTTTTTTATCGAAAGTCGCAGAAGGTCGCCTTCGAACTCATAAAAGCGGACATTATCTCTGCCAACCCAACTGGGCATGAGAGGCGAGCCTTCAACGTGGTGGACGACAATTTTCTTTTCGTCATCTACTGTGACCGTGCCCCAATAGGCAAAACCTCCGGTCAGCCTGCTGCCAGCTTCGCGCTCTCTCTCTGGCAAGCCGCTAGGCATACCAAGACCTGACATTTTGCCAGCACCGTAATAGCTCAGCCTGCCCACATATTCCATGTCGACCGCCCGCCCAGTCTCAGGAAAAGTCACATAACTGATCAGCGTGTAATCGCCAACTAACCGCTCCGCGTCGGTTTGAACCTGACCGACCGCAGTCAGAGGCAAAGCGAGCATGCAGAGCATCAAAATGCGGTCGACACTGTCCCGGAAAAACTTACGAATGACCCAGGTGCTTTCATAAGATTCCCGTCTCAATAGCCCACTGCTCCGCCATCTCCGCGCCGTGAATCAGCCGCGCCGAGGAAGAGTTCTTGGTCACGATCGTAGTAGACCCCCATAGCGGCCCCCTGAGAATCCCGCTCCCTGATCTGATGGCCACGATTTTGGTAACTGTTCAGGGTGTCGGCAGAGAACGCATTGGATTCGACACTAGTAATATCAGGCAACCACTGATGGTGAATTCTTCCAGCCTCAATGGCCTCGGCAATATTAAAACCATGATCAATCACATTGAGTATGACCTGCATGGTCGTATTGATGATGGTCTTGCCTCCCGGACTGCCCACGGCGAAGAGGGGCTCTCCGTCACGCGCAACGATAGTTGGCGTCATGCTTGAGAGAGGCCTCTTTTCCGCTGCAACCAGGTTTGGCGCAGTGCCAATCTGGCCGCGCAGATCCGTTACCCCAGGCACTGCATTGAAATCGCCAAGTTCGTTGTTCAGCAGGTATCCTCCACCCGCAACGGTAATGGCAGAACCATAGCCGAATTCCAGCGTGTAAGTCAGGCTCACCATATTGCCGCCTTTGTCTACCACAGAAAAATGGGTGGTCTCTTCAGATTCATAAACCTGAGCAAACAACTCAGGGCTGCTCTCTGATTTTTGAGTCATATCGATAGAGGCACGCAGTTCGCTCGCATAGTCTTTGTCGAGCAAGCGATCCAGCGGCATAGCATCGTTGAAGTCAGGGTCACCAAGATGCTCTGCCCGATCGGAGTAGGCCCTGCGCATGGACTCTGTCAACACATGCAGGTAATCCGCAGAATTGTGCCCCATGGCAGCAAGATCGAAGCCTTCCAGTATGTTCAGCATTTGCACAATTCCCACGCCACCGGAGCTGGGGGGAGGCATGCTGACTATGTCATAACCGCGATAACTACCGCGAATCGGCTCGCGTTCTTTTGCCTCGTAGGCCGCAAGATCTTCTTCTGTGATCAGCCCGCCGATGTCCGCCATAAAATCAGCAAACCGCTCGGCATTTTCTCCCCGATAAAAGCCTTCCGCACCGTGATCCCTGATTAGTTCCAGAGTGCGTGCCAAATCGGGTTGCTCCCAGGTCTCACCCAAGCGGTAGAAGGAGCCATCTTCTTTGAAGAATTTTCGGGCAGAAGCCGGATACTGACGCAAGCGGCTGGCACTTCTTTCGAATCCTGTCTGCAGAGAATGGGTAATCGGAATGCCGTTGCGGGCGAGCTCTACGGCAGGCTGCACCAAATCCGCCCAAGCCATCGATCCCAAGCGCTGATGAGCCAGATAAAGCCCTGCGACCGTGCCCGGCACACCGACAGCAAGCGGGCCGAAATGATTAGAGTTGTTCACCACGCTGCCGTCGAGGCCCAGATACATGCGCTCAGTTGCGGCCTTCGGCGCTTTCTCTCGGAAATCAAAAGTCGTCGCCATGCCGTCATCTCCGTGATAAATGAGAAACCCGCCACCGCCGATGTTTCCAGCTGAAGGCCAAGTCACGGCTAATGCGAATGCCGTCGCGATCGCCGCGTCCACGGCATTCCCACCGGCTTGAAGAGTGCTGGCACCCACTTCTGATGCCAGCATGGACGCGCTGCTGACCATGCCATTTTTGGCATAAACGGGAGTACGACCTCCGGCTCCAAGGGCCGGGTGAATCACGGATAAGCTGCAAGCCAACAGGAAGACCAGCGAGCCGACCGAGGACTTGCGGACCATCCCCATAGTTGTCAAATTCAGGCGCATAATTCACTCAATATAATCATTAGGATATAAATGAAAGTTTGTACCGGAATTTTCCGGTAAGCTAGTGTAAGTCAGGGACTCTGCTCGATCAAACTCACCGTTGTCGAAGCGGTCAGCGCAGTGATAACTTGCTTTTTCTCTAGCGTAAATTGCGCGACCAGTCTGACGACCCCGGAAAAGCGTCCGATGAAAAAGGTATAGTGAAAAATTCTATGACAAGCAAAGACGCCATAACCGAGCCGCTAGTCTTCCAGTCCAAACCGGCGGAGCAAATGCGCAAGTCTGCCCGCGAGTTTTATGAAACCATGCGAACGCGCAGAACTGTGCGGGAATTTTCAGATAATCCGGTTCCTCGGGAGGTCATAGAAAATTGTTTGCGCGCCGCGGGGACAGCACCCAGTGGAGCCAATCGACAACCCTGGCACTTTTCGGTCGTTAGCGATCCGGAACTTAAACGGAGGATTCGCGTAGGGGCCGAAGCCGAAGAAAGAGAGTTTTATACCTCAAGGGCGCCACAGGACTGGCTGGACGCTCTGGCGCCTCTTGGTACAGACGCCAACAAGCCCTTTCTCGAGACCGCGCCCTATCTGATTATCGTCTTCGGAGAAAAATTCAGCACAGACCGAAACGAGGCTAAACTGAAAAACTATTACGTTAGTGAATCTGTGGGAATTGCGACTGGCGTCTTGATTACAGCGTTGCACACAGCCGGGCTGGGTACCTTGACCCATACGCCCGCGCCCATGAAATTCCTGAACGAACTGGTCGGAAGACCCCCATCGGAAAAACCCTATTTAATCCTCGTTACCGGGTTTCCGGCAGAAGGATCAACGGTTCCTGCCATTGGCCGTAAATCCTTGGAGGACATTGCCAGCTTTCTCTGAAACTCAAGCAAGCCAATTTCTAATTGTGATTCAATAAAGAGCCTGTTAGCGGTCAAATTCTCGCACACCATGCAAAAAACCCGGGTCTGAGCCCGGGTTTTTTTGGAGGTCGTTACTGCGGAGGATTACCGATTGGCGTCCCTTCTTTACGCCATTCGCCGTAGAGATATTCTTCAGCGAACTCAGCACACTTAAATTCGAGCAGCTGATAATTCTCTGCAACATGGCGGTACAGCGGAAAGCTGATCTTCCAGGGTTGCGTGAAGGTATTCGGGTCCGTCATGGTAGCCTCATACTGCACGTGATTGGGGCCCATCGGCGTCCAGCGCTCTTCAACGACCATCTCCCAGCTATGGTGATTGCCGGCTCTGTCGAACCACGTATCGGGCATCTGACCGGTCACTCTAACCACCAGCGTATCCCCATCCCACTCTGCGTTCGAGTGCCCCATCCAAGCATCCACCTGCGACTGGATCTCGGGCTGATCCACGTACAGTATCCGATTGGATTCAGCAAATTCATAGGCAATCAGGATCACATCCGTCGACTGCACAATCTGTAAGGGAAATGGCAGGTAGTTGGCACGAGGCACGCCCGGCATGTAACACTTGGTCAGCGGGTCTTTGTCGATCGCATTGATTCGATTTTCATCTCGCTGGCGCCGCGCAGGCTCGGTATAGGGGATGCGGCCTCCCACCACGACACCCTGACTGCCCGGAATGGCAGAGAGCGCACCCATCTGGCCGGGATGAGGGCCGTAGGCGGCAGCATGGGGCTCGACGTCATAGTGCGCCTTAGTCATTGCCTGCCAAATTCCGCTGAAATCCGGCTTGCCCGAAGGGGTCCTTGGGAACTCATCCAACTGAGCACTGACATTTGCGGCGAACAGGCTCAAAGCCAGTGCACTCAGTATCTTGTACTTACGATTATTCATTGCTAACCCTTTTGTTCCTACTTGTGAGTTTTATTAACCTAGCTGTCGTCGCCAGCTCGCTGCTCGGCCATGCGTTCGCCCCTCAGGATATTCACCATTCCATAGTTTCCTTCATGGCAGGCGTATTCATAGATCTGTCCGGCCACTTTAGTCATCGGGACAATCGCAGTGATCTTATCGGTAAACGTAGTCGGATCGTCAATCGTGAATTCATAGTTAACCGTATCATAGGCCGTACGGGTTAACCGCTCGGTCAGTACCATGTCGTAGTTGGTTCCCGTGCTGCTGAACGACTGCCGATATCCGTTGAAGTTTCGAGTTTGCACGACCAGAGAATCTCCCTCCCACCAACCGCGGGAGTCTCCTGACCAGAGGCGAATGTCCTCATCGAGAGCAGGCGCTTCAATCAAGGGCACAATCCGGGCGTCATGGATCATCTCCGTAAATATCACGGCGGTGTTCCGATTCTGCACGATCTGCATGTTATTGTTGTACAAGCTTGGTACGAACGGTGGTCCAGAGTTGAAGCCAACGATGCATCGCTCTGAAAGCCCCCTATCTTCCGGACCGTCCTTGGCGATACCGCCGACGACATAACGCACCGGACGAGAGCCCGGAATATCTGGACCAAGACCGCCAAACGCTCTGGGTGCGCCTTCAACCGCAGGAGGCACGCGGCCATCTTCCGGAAAGACGATGTGCGAAGTCCGGACCGTATCGCCAAGTCCTGCCACTTCAAACCAGAAATCATTGTAGCCACCGGGATCATCGCCGACCGGTGGCGCTTCCGGATCGACCACCCGCTGCGCGGCGGCAGCATCAGCAGCGGCCGCCGTTCTGTCTTGACGTGCAACCGCTTCCTCGATTTGTTCCGCGGTCAGAAACTCTTGAGTGCCATAGCGGGAGGGCCGCTGCATGGGCGTGTTGGAACTGAAATTCCATACCCCCTGCAGATCAGGCTGGCCCCATTCCGTTCTGGGAACCTCATAATCCGTTTGTGCCTGGGCGCCGTGCAGCAGCGCCACACAGCACGACGCTGTCAGCGTCATGAACAAGGATCGCTTATTGATAATCATGCTTACACTTCCGAGACCGTTGTGGAAAGGCGTTAAAGTAGAGCTTTGCCTCAGAATAATCAATAGGACTGGCCGGCGTTCACCGCACGACGGGGTGGCTTGATCGCAGTTGGAAGTACTTCGCGGAGTTTATTTCGGCCGCGTGTAACGGGTCAGCAAGCTGGAAGTATCCCAGCGACCACCGCCAGCTGCCTGAACCTCTTGGTAGAAGCTATCCACCAGGGCAGTAACCGGTAATTCGGCTCCGTTCTTCGCTGCCTCAGCCAGAGCTATCCCCAGATCTTTCCGCATCCAGTCGACCGCAAAACCGAATTCATACTGATCTTGCAGCATCGTCTGATATCGATTTTCCATCTGCCAGGAACCCGCCGCGCCCTTGGAAATGGTCTCAATCAGTGCCTCTCCCTCAAGGCCTGCTCTCATCGCGAAACTCAAACCTTCAGCCAATCCCTGCACCACACCAGCGATACAGATCTGATTGACCATTTTTGCCAGTTGACCGTGGCCCGCCGGTCCGAGCAGCTTGCTGAACCTCGAGTAGCAGTCGATGACCGGCTTGGCCAAATCATAAGTGGACGGGTTACCACCAATCATCGCGGTCAGCGCGCCATTCTCCGCACCCGCCTGCCCACCGGAAACTGGCGCATCCAGAAACTGTTTACCTTGCTGTTGGGCTGCCCCAGCCAGCTCCCTTGCCAGCTCAGCAGAAGCCGTTGTGTGATCCACCAGAATCGCGCCGGGCTTCATGGCTGCGAGCGCACCGTTCTCACCCAGCACCACGGCACGAACGTCATCATCGTTCCCCACACAGACGAGCACCACATCAGCATTCTTCGCAGCCTCCGCGGGCGTGGGCGCCATATCGCCCCCATACTCAGCGCACCATTGCTCAGCACGGGCAGCATTCCGGTTAAAAACACAGGTATCGAGGCCAGCGCGGAGCACATGACCCGCCATGGGATATCCCATCACCCCCAGTCCGATAAATGCAACTTTCATGTACACTCCTTGATGCTCCCACGCAACGGTTCGTTAGAGAAATGGCCGTGTGTGAGAAACAATTACGCTCCGGTCAGCGAAGACATCCAGTCCTGCTGCAGTAACATTATCACTTCTTCCATACTTTGGAACCTGCTGTCGGGATTTCTTTCCAGACATCTGGCGGCAATATCATTGAGCAGGGGCGGCACTCTGTATTTCGCCACAGCAGCGGCTTGTGCTGGCTGCTGGTTAAGCACGGAATCCACCACCTCATGCAATTTTTTACCGAGTGCGGGCTTTTCGCCACACAGGATTTCGTAAAGCACAGCGCCAAGGCTGAAAATATCCGTGCGATGGTCAATTAAGGGGTCCTGTTTTAATTGCTCAGGCGACATATAATGCACGGTACCCTGAGCCTTACCGTGCCCGGTGAGCGTAATGTCTTTGATAGCCGGTGCCACGCTGTGATGGATCTGCGCCAGCGATTCACTTTCTCTCTCTGGGTCGACTGCAGAGCCAGAGCCCGAAGCGCTCCCGTCAGGGTGCCAGACTTTGGCCAACCCCCAATCCAGCAGTAGAACCTCGCCATACGGCCCGGCCAGAATATTTTCAGGCTTAATGTCCCGGTGAGCCACACCGTGCTTATGAGCATATTGCAGGGCGTGCCCGACCTGAATCACCAGTTCGACGAGTTGGTGCAAATCATACCGCTCTCGAAAATTCAGAATTTCGCGAAGGGTATAACCATGAACAAGCTTCATTGTAAAATAGGGATTACCGCGACTATCGCGACCCAACTCATAGGTGGGGACAGTATTCGGGTGCTGCAGCATGGCAGTCACTCTCGCCTCACGGATAAGCCGCATTTGTTCGATCTCATCAGCGGCAAACTCAGGCCTGAGCGTTTTGTAACAAACAAAACGAGATAAATGCAGGTCCTTGCAGGATTTGATGAGGGATTTGCCCCCTTGAGCGATGGTGCTGAAAAAAGCATAGCGCGTTCGCGGATCGATTTTCTCGGGCAAGGGTTTATCCGTTTCCTCGAGAAAGACTGAGTTGTAGCTTTTTGGGGGTTCTGGGAAGTTCAGCATATTTTCTGTTGTCGTGATGGAGATACTGCGGCAGAAAGATAGCAAACAGCTACCGCCTTGAGCACTATGCATTGTTCATAGCGGCTTGATTAACGCCAGTGGCGAAGGGAGCTCCAACAGGTCATTCACTGAGCGCAGGATCAGTTTCAGGTATACTGAACTCCCGGGCCAGCAGAACGCGCGAGGATACTTACCTTCCATGAGTTCTTCCATGAATAACAGCCGGATTAATGAGATGCGAGAAACCGAGTTTTCCGTGCGCTATGCAGAGACTGATGCCATGGGCGTGGTTCATCATGCCAATTATCTGGTCTACTTTGAAGAAGGGCGCAGTCAATACATGCGGGATTTGGGCAGCGATTACGCACTGATTGAAGCCAGCGGGTATAGACTTCCCGTCACTGAGGCCCAGCTGCGCTACGTGGGCAGCAGCCGCTATGGTGAACGAGTCCGCATCCGCACCCGTATTGGCGAAAACAGAAGCCGCAGACTTACCTTTCATTATGAGGTCATCGTTCCTGGATCTGACGATATTCTGGTAACAGGATACACCCGGCATATCTGGACTAATGTCGATGGCAAAGTAACCCGCGTACCGGAAAACTGGCGCAAACTCTTCAGTTGAAAACAGGACTTATTCCCGTGATTTATGACACCTGCAGCCGGCTTTTTCAATTCGGCCTGATCTGCGCCGCAGCGTTGGCTGGCGGAACAGGGATGACACAGAATTTTGCGCCAGTAGCCGAGAATGTCACTTTTGATCAGGTGCAAACATTGCCGCACCGGAAACCCGACGCAACGGTTGCCTATGGCGACGATGCGCTGCAGTACGGCCTACTCTGGGCGCCAAACACGAACGCAAACGCGCCTCTGGTGATACTCATCCATGGGGGTTGCTGGCTGAACAGTTTTGACGTCAATCACTTACGCCCACTCGCGACTGCCCTGAACCAGGAGGGGTTCGCAGTCTGGTCACTTGAATATCGCCGCACCGGAGACCCCGGGGGTGGATGGCCCGGCACCCTTGAGGACATAAAGCTCGCGCTGTCTCAGCTTGAACGCCTTTCCTCTTATTCCATTGATCTATCACGGGTCGCCCTTGCAGGCCACTCAGCAGGCGGTCACCTGGCGCTGATGGCCGGTACAGACCTGACCCCGGTAAGAGCAGTCATTGGGCTGTCGGCAATCGTGGACATAGAGACCTACAGCAGAGGAACCAACAGCTGTCAGACTGCGGGGCCCGATTTTATCGGAGTATCCCTTGAAGATGGGCCAGAGCTATACGCACTGGCGAATCCGGTAAAGCAGGCGCTCAACCCGACCAGTGTGCTGCTGCACGGCAACAACGACGAGATAGTGCCACTCGACCATTTCCCGAAAGACCTTCTGCCTCTTTCAGTTGTCGCAGGCGCCGGCCATTTTGACTGGATTCATCCCGGCACTCCAGCCTACCACCTGTTTCTGGGCACGCTCAAATTACGGCTCGCCCAATGACTAAAGACGACATCATCAAATTCGATACCGCTGACCCGCTCGCGGCACATCGCCGTCACTTTGAATTACCAGCAGACACGATTTATCTGAACGGCAATTCTTTGGGGCCACTGAGCACGGCGTCGAAACACCGTGTTCGGGAAGTGATCGAGTCACAATGGCGCAATGACCTGATCTCCAGCTGGAATAAGCATCAATGGATTGATCTGCCATTGACCGTTGGCGCGAAGATTGCGCCACTGATCGGCGCAGCACCGGGTCAGGTACTGTGCTGCGACTCTGTTTCAGTAAATTTATTTAAATTACTGGCGACCGCACTGACAAACCGAACGGGCGAGCGCATTGTTATCCTGAGCGAGCAAAACAATTTTCCCTCAGATCTGTATATCGCTGAAGGGCTGATAAACCTGTTACAGGAACAAGGCATCAGCGCGGAGCTCCGACTGGTCTCTGCAGAGAATCTCGAAGAGGGCATCGCCCAATCAACGGACATATTACTCCTCACCCATGTCAACTTCCGAACTGGTGCAGTACATGACATGAAGCGGCTGACTGCGCTTGCACATGATCATGATGTGCCTGTAATCTGGGATCTGTCCCACAGCGCAGGTGCAATGGAACTGGCGCTGGATGACTGTCAGGTTGACTTCGCCGTTGGTTGTGGCTACAAATTTCTTAACGGCGGGCCGGGCGCTCCTGCATTTCTCTATGTCGCCTCACGACTTCAGGCCAAGCTTCAGCAACCTCTGCAAGGGTGGATGGGTCATAGACAGCCCTTTGCATTCGAACCGGAATATGCTCCTGACGCAGGCATCAACCAACTGCAAACCGGCACGCCCGGCATTTTGTCTATGTCAGCGCTGGATGCTGCTCTTTCATGCTTTGAGGGGCTTACGACCGTTCAGCTTAGGAAAAAGTCGCTGGCCTTGAGTTCAATGTTTCTGTCCCTTCTCGAAGAGGATCTAACCTGCGAGTCGCTCACCCTAGTCTCTCCGAGAGAACCCGAACAGCGAGGCGCTCAGCTGAGCTTTTCTCACAGCGACGCTTTTCCAATCAGCCAGGCCCTGATTGAGGCAGGAGTCATAGTAGATTTTCGTGCACCGAATTTGATCAGATTAGGGTTTTCGCCTTTGTTCCTGTCTTTCCACGAAGTGGCCAGAGGAGCTGCTATTCTCAGGGAGATACTTTCAGAAGGCCGATTCAGACAGGAGCGCTTCTCTAAGAGGGGTAAGGTAACTTGATCATGGTCCGCGCTGAATCGTCAGTAGTGCCTGCTCGCAGTCCGCTCAATCGCCGCCAACTGATAGTGTGTGCATCTAAAGTCATTAGCAATTTTTCTTATGCTGGACAGCAAACTATACTTATCTACGTCAAGTTGCGATTTCCCCTACTGCCACTTTAACGGCCTGAATTATCGCGCAGACCGTAGGAGCGCATTCCGCAAAAACAGGCAGAGCTCTTCAAAGCGTCCCTGACACAAACAACTCGGCCCAACCAGGGCAAGCGCACAGTTCAGCGGGTACAAATAAATTGAGTCACCATGAAAAACCCTCTTCATGCCATCAAAGTTGCAGCATCCAAAGCATTGACCAAGCTGGTTATGCAGGCTCTGGACAGCGCGCGTTCAGAATTTGATACGCGAGCCTCTCTGACCGCCGGACTCAAGCCCCCTGCCATCGGTGAAGAGGCTGCCGGCATCGGCAAACGCTTCAATATAAATCTCCACAGCTACTTTGATGAAATTGGTGTTCCGATAAGCGCCCAAACAGAAACTGCCACTTATGAATTTGGAGACCTGAACCAGATCGACGACGATCATCTTGAAGCAATGGTAGCCATGGAAGGGATGATCAAACAGCGTCGCAAAGCTGGCATTGCCGGCATGAGCAATTTCGCGGAAAGACTGGAGTCACTACTGCAAGGTATTCGTGTCGATGAGACCAACAATCCTATTGACCCTGAGCAAATCGGGGACTGTTTTAATGAAGCGATCAAGCCACTGGGGCTTGAAGCTCAGCATCTACTGACCATTTATCGGGCGTTCGATTTATCTGTCTTCGGGGAGTTGGAGGCTGTCGTCGCCAAAAGCAACGCCGTGCTGGCGGGCATGGGAGTGCTGCCGGGACTGGAGACAGACCCACAAAGCCGAGCGAACCCTGCTGACACGTCTTCTATTGACTCCCAAAAGCCATTATTTCAGAACCCTTTTGAGCAACCGCACGATGAAGAGGAGCCGGAACCTCAGACTTACGATGACGCCTCTCTCTCCGCCGAACCCGACAGAATGCAGTCGCATGAACCGGTGTCTGCTGCTGGCATTGCTCCGGAGTGCGCCCGAACTAACTCCTTGGCGCGCCTGCAGCACCTTCTTCACAGCGACAGTGGACAGACGCACGCACTGGCCAAGCGTGCGACAGCAAATATCGCCATCGCACCCAAGGGAGAATTGGCACGTGATGCACGAAGAATTCAAGAGCAACGCGAACTGCTGCTGAAGCTGCTCGACAGGGTTCAGTCAAACCTGCATGACTCGCCCCGAACCGGTGGGAATGCTGCTGCAATCAACACCGCGGGGGTTGCACAGGCGATTAACGACACGCTCAGGCAAGCCCAGATCTGCGATGAGCTGGACCCGATTGAAGCGCAATCAGCGGACTTGATAAATCTGGTACTGCTTCTGTTTGATGCCCTTGAAAGAAACAAAGCCCTGCCAGCAGTTACAAAAGAGCTGGTCGGTCGGACTCGCCTGGCAGTGATGAAGATCGCCCTTCAAGATTCCGCTTTTTTTGACCATCCAGACAGTTCGGTCAGACTATTGATCAATGAACTCGCGCAGGCAGGCATAGGCTGGACCCAGCCGTCAACGCTGGAAGGTGATTCTGTTTATCAGTCCGTAAAGCGCATCCTGAAGAGGTTGCTCGACGCACCTAGGCCAGACGACGTATATGTAGAAAGCCTGCTCGGCGACCTTAGACAGGCCAAAAGCCTCGCTGCAGGCACCAATCCTGCAATGGAAAGCCACATTCGTAGTCTGGACGCCCTCGCGGAACATGCTGAAGACTTGCATGCTTATATCCGACAGAAAATTCACGAGAACATTGGCAACCGGACCTTCGACCCATTCGTTCAGCGCTTGCTGGCAACCTACATTCATGAGTTTTTGTTCAAATTAGTCCTCACAGAAGGACCGGAAGGCCAGTCGTGGAAATCCGTGGTTTCCACGCTTGATGTCATGCTGTGGACCATGCAACCTGAGAAACAGGCCGGTGACTTCGAGAGATTCAAGCGAGTCAATCCAAGATTGCTTGAAAATCTTCGCAAATTTCTGAGCATCGGCGGCGCATCAAAAACAAAGATCTGCAAGATTATCCGACAACTGAAGCAGATACAGGAGTTTACCTTCTATCAAGCTGAGGCAGGGATAATGCCGCCGCAGTCGAAGCGTCAACAATCACTTTCGGGCAGGGCGATACTTTCTACCCGCGGTCGCAAAGAGATGCCGCTGCTGAAGAAAGACGACCCTTCCTTAGCGCAAATCGACAGACTTCCGCTCGGTTCATGGATTGAATTTAGAGGCACATCAGGCGAGCGGCTCCGTTGTGCGCTAGCCTCGAAAATCAAGAGCATCGACAAACTGTTTTTTTCCAACAGCGAAGGCCTTAGAGTGCTAGAAATCAGCCGACTCACGCTTGCCCATGAGTTGAAAGCGGGCACGGTAAGAATAGTCAGTGAAGGCTTTATCATCGAACGGGCGATGGAATCGGTCGCAGCGACTCTTTCACGGCCTTCCCGAATCCGTGCCCAGGCAGCGAACAGCTGACCCCGGGTCAGTGGCGCCATAGTCAGCCTCTGCACGACTGCGAAGGATCAGGATTTATTCAGCTTCTGAACCTGCTGATAAAGATAGTCCGTCAGCTGAGAGCGGCCTCCCTGGCCGGCCAGAGTTTCCCACCTGATCGGAGCCCCTATTTCAACTTTGACAGACTCCCCGGACTTGAGCAGCGCCTCATGAATCAGCATCGCCATACGGAGTGGCTCAGCAAGGTGCGAGGCAACATGGAATTTTCGACTGTTGGCTCCGTGAAAAAAAACGGGAACGACAGTTGCCTCAGCTTCCCGGATTATTTTAGCCGCAAAGGTTGTCCATGGCGCATCGATCACCGGACCAAAACCAAACCTCCCGGCGGTGGAAACCATGCCAGAAGGGAAGATTAATAGCGGAATATCTTGCGAAAGGAATTCCAGCGCCAGCTGTTTAGATCTGATGTTTGTCGCGGCGGCGTTCTTGGTTGGCTCAAAATCTATGGGCAGAAAATATGGTGCAAGGTCTTTATCCTGACACAAAAGAGAGTTGATCATGATACGAACCTCCCCCCGAACCCTTAGGGCGAGGTCGCATAGAACGATGCCGTCAACCACGCCGAACGGATGGTTAGCCACGAACATAAGCGGTCCGGTCTTGGGAATGGATTCGAGTTTCGCAGAATCAAACTGGACGTCGATCTGTGTTTCTTCAAGCGCAGCGGCAAAGAACGATTGCACAGACAAACCTCTATTCTTTGACCGATGGTAGATCTGCTCCATCCGATTCCGGCCAAACAGCACCTCTAGCGAAGACACCAGGTGCCTCGAAAGCCATGGGTCCCCTGGATTGGAGTAGGACAATCTGGGCGGTTCTCGCAGATAAGACGTAAACTGCGGATCAACCTTAATGGTGCTCATACGAGAACCACATTAACTGAAAGTCGTTACTATTTCGTGACATCGTCTAAAGATCAAAGCGCGTCAAGAATACGAGCAAAATTGTCTGCCACCGGATATCTGCCTGAAGTCCAGCCGAGGCGAACAATCACAGCCTGCTGCGAAGGAAACACCATGACCAGTTGCTGGCGATTCCCGTTCGCGTAATACACATCTTCGGGAAGTTCGGGAAATCGCAGGCTCTCGTTACCACGGTTAAGCCACCACTGGTAACCATAGGCTTTGTCATTCTCTGACTGATTAGGCGACGTGGCCCGAGCAACCCAGGTCTCAGTCACGAGACGATGACCATTGATCACTCCACCATTCAACATCAACTGCCCAATACGAGCCCAGTCCCGTGCCGAAGCATAAAAATAAGAACTGCCCATGAAAACCCCGCTCGCATCTGTCTCGAACACAGCATGCTGGAAACCCATGGGTTTGAATATCTGCTGGCGATAGTCGTCATATGCGGCTTGTGGGCCACCGAGGGTATCCGTATACAGTCTCGAGAGCAGGTTAGCGGTGCCCGAACTGTAGTTGAATCTGGCGCCGGGGTTCGCCGCCAGAGGTCGTGCCAGCACGTAATCTGATGCAGATGGGCTGGTAAACAGCATGGCCGTCGCATCGTCACCCGGGTTGTAGTCTTCGGAAAAATCCAGGCCATCGGTCATCGACAGTAATGCTGTGCTGGTAATTGCGCCGCGCGAGTCAGAAGACCACTGCAGGAAACCAGGGCCATCAGACAAATTCAAAAACCCCCTCATCTCCAGATTACCCAGCATGATGGCATTGAGACTCTTGGCCATCGACCAGCCCAGCAATTTTGATTCACTGTTCATACCCTGACCATAGGCCTCTGCCTTGACCACCCCTCTATGCACTAACAGGAGCGCCCGTGTATTCAGTCCACGGGAATTATCCTGCTCCAGCAAAGTCTCAAGCAGCGCCTGCAGTTCCGGATCGATCCCGCTGACTGCACTTCCGACCGGCCAGGGTGCTGACGAAGCCTCGCCCTGCTGAACGATCAGTCCGGATCGTCGCGGATAATTCGCATAATCCAGCGCACACCCCAAGCCCGGGATGAAGCTCGCGGTTTTTTCTTTCATGCCGAAAAGACGGCTTGTCACCGCTTTCTCTGCGTCGTCATAGCGTACTGAAATTTGGGAGAGAATCGGGGAATATTGAACCAAATCCTCAAAGGCCTGATCCCGCTCGCTGCCGATGACATATTCCGCACTGCACAGCAGTTTGGCACCTATGCCAGAGGCAACGCCCGGACCGTAGACGAGAAAGGCAGGCGTGATGCCGATGCTGTTCAGACCTACCAGCCCGAGAGCGATGAACAACAGCAATCCCACAACAACTTTTTTGATCATAGATACACCACGCGAGTGAACCGAAGAATGCCAACCCAACTATCAGGCCCTCACCGGCATGGATACTCAATCCGCTTGAGCATGCATTTAATCCCACGATCCCTCACCGTTCAAGCGGGCGGCAACTGACTCATTTCTCAGATGCAGGGCTTTCTAATAGCGCCAGCCGACCTCCAGACAAAAACAGCATCAGACCGACGCAGCCCGCCGCTGAGGCTACAAGATAAGAAGTCATGTAGCGGTTATCACTGGCAACATAAACAAACCCAAGCAGAGCCGGCCCAATGGCAGTCCCCATCGAGGACATAAGATTGCTGACTGAGAAAATTCTCGCATATTCCCGTGCACCAAATGCCTCCGCCAGAATCAGAGGCTGGAGCATGAGCAAGTTACCGACGGAGGTTCCGAACAGGAACAATCCCGCGCACAGAGTCACGACACTGAACCCACCGGCCAGGATGGAAAGCGAACCGGCCTGCAGCAGCATCATACAGACAGCAAACACCTTTATTGAGCCCCGCTCAACCACCCAGCCGCCGATCAAACGACCCACAATGCTCGCCACGGGCAGGATGGCGACCACCAGCGCAGTCTGAGCATCATCGAGTTGCTCCCGCGCAAGACCGTACTGATGCGCTATGCCTCCGACTTGTGCCAACATGAGAAAAACATAGGCCAGACTGGTTCCCCAAAAAAAACGCCTCCTGCGGGCCTGTTGAAAAGTAAAACCCTGCTCTGATGCTCTGGGGCTTTCTGCACCCAGTTTCGGCTCGGAAGCCTCCTGACTCTGCACAGGCGAATCCCCGTCAGGCAACAACCCCATTGATTTCGGATTAGGCCGAAGCCAGACCAGCGCTACCGGAACAACGCCCATGACAAACAGCAAGGCCAGCAGCGGCATAGCCAGCCTGAAACCTAAAGTGTCGATCATGAAGGCACTCAATGGAGTTAACACCACTCCGCCCAGCGACAAACCGGTCGAGGCCACTGACAACGCCACCGCGCGCCGGCGCTGAAACCATCGAGTCACGAGCGTTGTCGCAGGGATCAGCGCCGATGCCGCAAAGCCTGCGCCAAAAACCACGTAGACGGCAAACAGCTGCGCCAGGTTGGCGACAAAAGGAAGTGCGCATAAAGACATGGATGCCATTAAGGCGCCGAGCGTAATACTCACCCGAGGATCATAATCCTGAACCAGCTTGGCCACATAGAGACCGGTAAAGCCGCCGCTCAGGAAAAAAATAGAAACAGCGGTTGAGGCCGACTGCACATCAAAGTTTGGCTGAGCTGCAAGCGCGTTGAGGTAGATAGCGTGGTTATAAAAGCTAAGACCGCTGGTGAACGTCAGCTGCACCAGTATCGCCCAGACTATTTTCCATCCATAGAAAGTTTTCTTAGTCATCGTTGCCACAAACTCTGAACCCAGTTTTGAAAGCGCGAACTTTGAGCCCGATGAACCGATTGTCTAAAAGTTGCACTTCCAGGCGCCCAGATAGAATCAAGCATGGGCAAATCCGTTAAAGATATGGCACCCTCAACATTGAAGCTGGAGCAATCAAAGCTTACGTCCCTCGACATCAGTCGAGGATCTGGTAGTAAGTAAAATAACCCGTAAACATCTCTTCCCAACTGTTGAAGCCAAATGGAATTTCGAGGTTTGGATCTGGGTTCGTAGGGTTCGACTCTGAATTATCCAGAGCGCCCGTCACACGCAGCGTCGAGCCTGCAATTACAGACATCGGCTCGTCGAGCAGGTAATGGGGCTGCCAGCCATAGTTGAACGCCGGCACACTGAATAACTGATGGCTGACGCCGCTCGGTGCTTCTACCTCAAAACGCATTTTTTTGCCGCGATAATTCATTCGTGCACGCACGCCGGTAATCACGATACTTTCATCAAGCGAGTGGCTGGCTTGCAGAGCAAATTCCGGCGTATTGGGAGGAAGCACGAACCGCGTGCCGATCGCTTGAACTCGTTGCTCTCGTAGCAAGGGGTGGTCGCTAAAATACAGCCCCAGTTGAGTTTGATCCACTGTAGACTGACCATTCGTGACATAGTGGAACTGCATTGACAACCGGTTACCAGCCGGAATAAAAGTGCCGACCCCCTCAGGGAACTCATAGACATTATCCTTACCGGGGATGTAGCCAGCAACGAAGCGACGGCTGACTGAAGTGCTAACGCGCTCTGCCCCCCAGAAATCCTCTTTGGGTTCGGACACAAAAGTGATCAAATGGTGAAGCACAGACGGATCACCCGCACGGTATTGCACTGCTTCTACCCACTTGTCTTCGGTAAAGGGCAACTCAATGTTGTTGTAGTAGTAGTCAAGAACGCCGGTGGAAGGTATCGAATGTTCAGGACCCTGAACAATGTAATCCGGCTCTCCTAGCACCCATCCCTTGTCTGATTGCATGTGCTGCTCCAGCGGATCGATCTCTCCCTCACCACGGGGAGCTCCTGCATCAATCCAGTGAATCAGTGTCTGCAAATCCTGCTTAGAAACTCCTCTGGCGCTAGCACTGTGTCCGACGTAGGGATCGACCTGCATGGGCGGCATGCGCTTATTCAGCAGGACCTCGCGAATCATGGGTGACCACCCGAGCAGCATGATGTGGGAGTCCATTGCAAACGGACCTACCCCACCCTGCACATGACAATCCAGACAGTTCTCGATCACTATAGGTGCCACTTCTGACACATAATCCGGAGGCGACTCGAGGTGCCGGCTCCGGGCTGGAAAATCAATCGCGCAACCAGCCGTTTCGACAGCAATCGTATCATCCATACTGCCGTCCAATACCGCATTCAGCGCATCGTCAAGAGCCTCACCGCTGTCCCCGCGGTAGTAAATGGAAAGCCTCTTAGGATTGAGCACGAGCACATCGCCGGCCCGGTTGATCTCAAGGGTCTCCGACACTAACTGCCCATCATCTTCCAGCAGTGGAAGTGGCAGATCGAGTGCACGGGCGACTCCCCGACCGAGATCTCTCGCATCTAACAAGACAAAATCAATACCTTGGTCTTCGTACGAGCCGCCCACGGCCGCAAAGCGTTCAAGCATGCCGTCCATCTCGGCGCAGCTGCTGTCATAAGCCATCAGAGCAAGCGCAGACCGATGCTGATAACGGCTCAACTGGTGAAAGGTTCCGCGATCGTCCAGCAGCGCGAAGTCACCAACCCGATCAAGGGCTCCGTGGAGGGTCCCGCTGAACGCAGCAAAACAAACCAGCGAAAAAAGTCGCATGGCGCACTTCCCGGCGTTATTTATGAAAATCCGGCTTGAACTGTGTAACATTTTGTAAAAAAACAACAACATAAAGGCACTGATTACCGCTTCATTAATCTGGACGCCAATGGAATTGGCCGCTATCCTAGCTGTCCTGATTGACAGTGCGCAACTTAAACTAACTATAAAAAGCGCGTCTCCCTTTACCGCCGGACTTCCGCTGCCGACAGATGAGGATGAGTAGCCGTTCAATCACTGGATTAGCTGAAATGACTAAATGGAGAGTACATCCATGCTTACGATGAAAAATTTCCTGGCTACTGCCACAACGACTCTGCTTGTCCTGTTCGCGATCTCAGTATCGGCACAGTCGGCTGATAATGGTCGCTTCCTGAGCCTGACGCCACCCGATGGGCTGCCTATCATACCGGTGCTTGAGGGTTGGATAGACAATCAAGACGGTACCACCAGTTTTTCTTTCGGCATCATCAACCGAAATGAAGAAGGTATGGATATCCCTCTCGGAGAGGCCAATCGCATCGAGCCGGCAAAATGGGACGGAGTTCAGCCGACCTACTTTCCGCCCGGTCGCTCCACTGGCGCTTTCACTGTCACCGTGCCAAATGCTGAACGTGAGACGGACGTTTGGTGGTATCTCAAAACCGGAAGCAATGAAGAGCTTAAAGTGCCTGGCCGTTATGGTGCGTCCGCCTATGAACTGGATTTCATTCGACCACGGCCGCAAGGCGCGTTGCAGCCACGAGTTGGACTTGGCGAAGACGGTGAGCAAATGCCCGGGCTGTATGCACATATTGGAGAACATCCGGGCGGTGAGGTGAGTGCGGGAGAGCGCGTTGAACTGGTTGTTAATGCATCTGACCCGGCAGAACGCGACCCCACTGATCCCCGTTTCGGGGAGCCTCTGCCTATGGGCGTGGCCTTCATGAAGTATCAGGGCCCGGGTGACGTGGAGTTCACTCCGCACGAATCCACTCCGGCAGCGGAAAACCCGTATAACGAAAACGACCGACGCTATAACTTCTGGCGAGCGCCAGCAGCCAACGAACTTGAAATTCCTGGTCCTGCCGGCACAGCCCGCGTCTATGCGACGTTCTCAGAACCGGGCGACTATATCATCAGCACCAAAGTCGATATCCATGAGGCACCCGACAGCTCAAAT
>Ga0163109_10000986_pt1 | contig 22562 bp, 20 predicted proteins | sample CRUFie1St13metaG_FD_108704 | JGI IMG/M metagenome (GOLD analysis project Ga0163109, IMG submission 108704) | Marine microbial communities from the Costa Rica Dome - CRUD Field 142mm St13 metaG | ecosystem: Environmental > Aquatic > Marine > Oceanic > Photic zone | place: Costa Rica: the Eastern... | reverse complement strand
TGAACTATTCATCTGGCTCTGGAAGAAGTTCTCGAAGTTTTTGTTCATGGAGTTCATTTGCTCCAAGGAGGAGAAGCTAGCCATCTGCGCTATGAACTCGGTATCCTTCATGGGTTCCAGGGGATCTTGGTACTGAAGTTGTGAAGTAAGAAGCTTAAGAAAATCATCCATTTCCAACTGGGACTCTTTTGTGGGAAGATTCCTATCAGAAGGGAGCATTGCGCCTGGGTTTGAAGGGGCTACGGTGTCAGCAATCATGATATTAATTAGTTCGGTGAGGGTTTTTTGTGTTTAAAAGGCTTACGGTGTGGTATCAGCAAAGTTATCGGGTTTGAAGATCATCAAATTCAGGTTCCTCTAGGGTAACTCCTCTTTGGGATGCTTCAACCTTGAGGTTATCCCATGATTCACGGATAGAATCCTTGAGTCCCTTTGACCCAGTGGAAAATTGTACCTGCATGCCCTGTCCTCGACGAACGTGGAAACGGACTAAAAGTTTTTCACCATCAGGAAGGTCCAGCGTAAGCCGAGTTGTTCCTGACTGACCAGTTTGCTGTAGCCTGAAAATTTGATGAGCAAGTTGCGAGATTGCCCCAGAGTAGGTGCCCGCTTGAGAAAAGTTGCTAGTTTGTCCCTGTGCGAACTGCTGTGAAGTATTGGGTGACTGGCTAACATCAGACTGTTGATACGCAATAGTTGCTTCAGACTGAAAAAGATTTTGATGACGACTATTCGAATCTTGATCCTTATTTCCCTGCCAATGGGGATTCCCTGAAGTAGACCCTTCTTGCTCCTGCCCCTTTAGGACCGGCAGAGAAGCATCCTGTTTTGAAATGGATTCCGACCGAAGATTTTGAGTTTGTGGAGTTAAGGACTTATCCTGCAATAAAGGTGCACGAGCGGTAATCTTCGATTTGACCGACACTGTCTTAGCAGCATCCAATTTAGTGGTGAGTTGCTTTGAAGGTTCCGCATTTAAGGACAAGTTCATACCACTTGGCTTGCCAGTAAAACCCTTAGCAGAAGTTTGATGAGTTACTTTTCTGGAGATTGCAGTTTTATTTTCACTAACTGACTCTGTCTTTTGGCGATAAAGTTTGGGACTTATTGCTGACTTGTCAGCCTGGGCAATGGGTTGAGAATTAAGTTTTGCACCTTCGAAACTAGGTCTCACCTGACCAAAAGACTTACGGGAAGTAGAAGCTGTTTTCTTATTTGTAGTGCTTTGCTGTGCTTGAGTCTGCTCTCGAGCCGAAAGGAAACCGTTGGATTCAACCTCTTCATTATCCAGTGCTTTCTGATCAAATACAGCCTTTTCCCCCTCCATCGAAGCGGACTCCTTGTCCAAAATAAACTTTTGGAAAAGATCCTCCTCACTCGCCAAACTCTTTCGAGATAAACTCAAATGACTTGAGGTCTTCTCTAAAGCTGAGTTATTCAGCGTAATATCCTGCGAGATCGACATGGGCATATGTTTGACTAATTAGAATTGGGGACTTCATCCACCGCTCGGGAGAGTGGCAGCATCGTCATTGTTCTGTTCAACTACGAGTTTCTGCAATTGCTGAGCGAGACTAGCAGCAAGCTGACGAGATTCTTCCGTTCCGCTCTTGTCATCATTCATTTCTTCAAAAATTGGTGCAATGTCCCTTGGATCCATTAAGTTGAGCACGCCCAAGATGGTTTTGTTAACATAATTGGCAGGGTATGCTGCAGGAGGTTCCTGATCCATATCCTTGTTCATCTGCAAGAAAAGTGTAACCGCCGCACTTGGAGACAGGCTTTCTATGGTGTCTGCTAAATTACGATAGTTTTCCTGTTCCTTCTGTTGAAGTATGATGTACTTGCTTTCAAGGTCCTGAGCCTTGCGGTCGAACTGTGCCTGAAGGTTGAGAACCTCGGTCTTCAACTTCGTAAACTCTTTTGTCTCTTGCTCGATACTGTTGCGGATACTCTGCAAGTCCTCAGATCTCTCCCGTATGTCAGCATCACGTTTCTCCAGTTCAGCAACAAAATCACGGAGTTCCTCAGTCAGTTTGCCGGGATATTTTACGGGGCTGGTTGGAGATACAGGATCATGATCAGCACCATGCTGATCCTTACCAGATTCATTAATTCTGTTTAGAGTGAGCCAACCAAAGATTGCGGCAGCAATAAGCGTAGTCAGAATGGCTAGAAAAAAAGGTAAGTTATTTTTAATAAGTTTCATGAAAAGATCTTAGGTTGTTGTCACAGGGTTGGGAATGGACGACCGAGCGTTGGCTAGGTCTTCCAGCACTTTCTCTTCCTCTTTAAATTCAGAAGCAAGATGTTCATCGCGACGACGATCATATAGACGCTGCAACACGTCGTGGCTACTTTTACGATGAAGGTATTCTTGCTGTTGCTCCAATTCCTTTGAACGAAATTCTTCAACAAGCGCGTTGCTTTCTTTGAGCTGCAACTTGGCCTCCTTCATAGCAGAATAATACTGTGAATGCATTGAGGCAGTGAAACGCTGTTGTCCTCGGTCCTGAATGGCTTGACCAATGCCTTCAATACGTTGCTCGATAGAGTCTGATGTCTCCTGCTGATTCATACGCTTACGGAGGGCAACACCATATGACTGAAGAGCCTCGTCACGATCTCTCTCTCTGAGGTCTTTAAGCAACTGGAGTCTGTAACGGAAAGGTTTCATGCCATGATTTCCTTCAATTTCAAAAAGGTCTCAGAGCGGTTAACTTTGGAGCTGTGAACTTGCCGAAGAAACTCCTGAATCAGCGGTTGCTTCTCAATTGCGCGATCAATCTTGGGATTTGTGCCCTTGGCATAAGCGCCAACGCTTATGAGATCTTCGTTGTGCCGATAGATAGCGAGTAGATCTCGGGCTTCAGTAACTAGGCGCACTTGATCTTCAGTGCAGACATCTAGGTAAAGTCGACTTATGCTATCTAACACATCGATAGCAGGGAATATATTGGCGTTAGCAAGTTTGCGGCTTAGAACAATGTGACCGTCTAGGATACTACGAACAGCATCGGCAACGGGCTCGTTCATGTCGTCGCCTTCAACGAGAACGGTGTAAATTGCAGTTATTGAGCCAACTTCACCGGTACCAGACCTTTCCAGTAAACGAGGCAACATGCCAAAAACTGAAGGAGTGTAGCCGCGGGTCGTGGGAGGTTCTCCAACTGCAAGGCCTATTTCGCGTTGAGCCATGGCCAACCTTGTCACAGAATCCATGAGCAGCATCACGTTCTTACCCTGATCGCGAAAATCTTCAGCAATAGCAGTGGCTAGGTTGGCTGCACGAATACGCAGAGGAGCGGGTTGGTCAGATGTTGTCACAATGACGACAGATTTCCGCATTCCTTCTTCACCAAGCTGCTTCTCTATGAAATCCTTCACCTCACGGCCGCGCTCACCGACAAGTGCAATCACGTTGACATCAGCCTCTGAATTACGAGCCAACATACCTAGCAGCACGGATTTACCGACTCCACTACCAGAAAAAATACCTACACGCTGTCCATGTCCAAGTGGTACAAATGTATCGATCGCCTTAACACCAGTTTCGAAGGCGGTAGAAATAGACTGCCGGCGCATCGGGTTGGGTGGAGTGCCCTTAAGCTTACCATTAGTTGGAGCAGTAAGTCGCCCCAAGCCATCTATTGGCTGCATCCTACCATCAAGCACACGACCGAGCAGGGACTCACCAACAGGAACATCATTGTCTTCTTGAGAAGATACGACTCGGCAACCAGGGTGGAGATCGTTCATATCACCCAGAGGCATTAACAAAACACGGTTCTCTTTGAAGCCAACGACTTCAGCTGGCGCAGATTCACCACTGCGAGGAGATTCGATCCGACAGACTTCTCCGAGGGCAACCTCTGGTCCTTCTGATTCAATGACTAGTCCATTAACATTGAGAATACGACCTGACTTTTCGATGGTGTCGGTCTGATCCAAACGTTTCTCAAGCCAATCAAGCTTATCGGTAAGCAGATCCTTCATGAGTCTCCTCCTCCCATGCTCTCCTCAATGGCAGCAAGTTTTGTAGTAATCCGGCCGTCCACAAGACCATATCGACTCTCCATCATACAATCACCTCGACCAAGAGTCTCGTCCTCAATAAATTCGACGTCAGGGTAAATTTCGCCGAGACCGTCAGAACCTCCGCCACCAAATAACCCAGACAGTGCTTGAGAAAAGTCTTCATTGGATTCAGAGGGGTCTGGTTGAGCTTTGTCGACACCAGCCTCATAGATCCCCTTCAAAAGTTGGAGGTCTTGTGGATTAATCCTTAGCTCTACCCGTTCGCCCTCAGGGGCTTCATCAAGGACTTTTTGTATGAGATCTTTGACTTGAGCAGGATCAAGTTCCAGTCCCTCAATTACCCTAGCCGCCGCCTTCACAACAAGTCTGGGCAAACGATCAGAAATCTCGGAGAGCAATTCTTGGTGGCTTTGTTGCAACTCCTTTAAAATACTGTCCTGCTTCTGAGAGACCTCATCACAAAAGGTAGTCAGCTGAGCTGAAAGTTCTTCTCGCACTTCAAAACGCCCCTTTTCTAAAGCAGCCTTTTCTGCCTCTTGCGCTTCAAGGGCTGGTACCGCAGGAGCCCCACACCAATTAACGGTGACGCGCTTGAGGGGGCGCGAAAAACGGATATTCCTATTCGATAAGTCCGCCATCGCCGGTTGCGAGTGATATTTCGTCTTGATCCTCAAGCATTCGCACAGTCTCAATAATGCGCGCTCGAGCATCCTCTACAGTCTTTCGTGGGACAGGTCCCATGAATTCCAGTTCTTCTTTAAGATTTTCCGCAGCACGCTTGGAGACAGCGCCGAAGAAAGCCTTTCTCAATTCTTGGCTAGCAGGTTTGAGAGCAAGAATAAGATCCTCAGTCTGAACATCTCGAGCAACCTTCTGAAGGTCCATGACGGGCAGAGAAATGAGATCATCAAATGTGAACATCTTGTTGCGGATAGTCTGCGCAATGGCTGGATCACGTTCCTCTAGACGCTCGAGGATACCTTCCTGAATATCACCAGACACCTTTTTGAGCAACTCTGTTGCTGCATCAGCACCGCCACCAGAATGCCAAGGAGAGCTGGAACCGGCATCGGTCAATCTCTTGATAGAAGAAGCCACTCGGGAGATCTGTTCAGAGGTGTAATCCTCTAGGTTGGAGATCCTATCAATCACCTCGTCCTGCTGGCTTGTTGTAAGCATGGTAAAAACCTGCCCAGCCTTTTCCTTACTCAGGTTGGCGATTACGAAAGCAATCGTTTGTGATTGCTCGCGACTGACCAAACTAAAAATCTGCCTAGCATTCAACTGATCAACGCCATCCATAAGGTTGGTCGCGCTCTTGCCGGGTTCAATCCGGTTTAGCATGGTATTTGCCTTATAGTCTCCGCGGGCAATTTCCAAAGCCCGCTGGGCGAAATCATACCCACCAACAGACTCCTTCAGGCTATCTCCGATTATTTCCGAGAACTCCTCAAGGATTCGCTCCTGAAGGTCGCGAGGCACGTGACTCCAACGGTTGATCTCCTTGCAGACCATCTCGATCTCGTGGTCCTCAAAATTTTTGAGGATCTGACCTGCAGCCTCGGGTCCCACCACAATCAAGAGCATGGCGAGCCGTTGGACCTTGGAGAGTTGGTCGTATTCTATTCCAGATACTGCCATGGTTCGTTACGGTTTATCTTTGAGGTTGTCTGGCTATTTAGCGTTGACCCAGGAGCGCAGAGCAGAACTGACGTTGTCGCCACGTTCCTGGATAAGTTCGTTGAGTAGATCAGGGGTAAGTGCTGCCGCTAGCTCAGTGCTATCATTTTCAGACTGAGCAGACTCGAGCAGTGCGGCACCTTCTTCGCCCTCTAAGCTGTCGTTAATTATTTCTACCTCAGGCTGATCCTGTGCTCTGAACTTTTTCATAATCTTGAAGAAGGTTATGAGAACAGCAATTGCCACAATAACTCCGATAATAGAGTTAATGAGTGGAGAGTAGTTTTCTAAATTGTTATTCCACTGGTCCTTGAATGTAACAGGCATTGATGCAGTCGGAAACTCACGCTCAATAATACTGACGCTCCCGTTGATATATCCAGTCCCAGTAGCGTCTTGTCGTAGACCAAGGGCGTTCGCAACAGTAGCAGTCAATTCTTCAAGATTATTTTGAATCGGCTGACCAACTGCGTTGAGTGTCCCTACTATGACAGAGGCAGATATATACTTAGTGCCTCCAGGTTTGCGCACAGTCTCAGTGGTAGTGCTATCAACAATATATTCGATAGTTTCGCTCTCACGATCTTCTTCTGTTTGAGAGATGGGCAGGTCATCAACGGTGCCAGGGAGGCCACCCCCTGCAGGCATCTCGGGATTGGCACCAACGCCCTTATCTCCAAGAGCTCTGTCTTTGCTCAGAAGACTATCTTGGTCGAGCATCTGGCGCTTCACCAAGGTTCCAGACTCTTTAGGATCATAATCCTGATCTACGATTGTTACTGAATCCATATCCAATTCAACAGCAACTCGGGCTACGACCTTACCTGCTCCATAAAGAGGCATGAGCATAGATTCCACTTTTTTGCTGTAGTCGTTTTCCAGTTGTCTCAGAAATCTAGCACTGCCACTGGCCTCACCAAGAATACCATCGTTGATAAACTTCTCGGAAAGAGTGTTTCCATGGTTGTCTACGACAGCGACGTCTTTAATCTGAACACCCTCAACGGCGTTAGCTACTAAATGACGGATACCATTTACGGCGTTATCCTCTAGTGTTTGACGTCCAGTATCGATCCACACGGAGGCTTTTGGTTTCTCATTTGGATTAGTTTTGATAAGACGTGTCTCAGGAGCAACGATGAGAACTTTTGCCCTTGTTACTCCGTCAAGCGAGGAAATCGCTCTTTCAAGCTCCCCCTGAATAGCGCGGCTCTTGTTGATACGCTGTTCGAAGTCACTAACACCGAGTTTCCCGGGATTATTGCCGAAAAGTTCGAGACCGGTGTAAGAATCGCCTGGTAATCCTTGAGTTGCCAGAGTCATCCGAAGTTCGTGAACTTTTTCTTTGGGGACTTGAATACCATTGCCTGACTCGGCCGTCTTGTACTTGACTCCGGAAGCCTGAACAACGCTGAGGACCTTGGGCATATCCTCGTCGCTTAAGCCTCCATAAAGGAGTTCCATCTTAGGCTTACTCGACCAGACTAGTAGTAAGGCAACCAAAGCGATGACGCCTACAATGGAACCCAAAACAGCAATCTTCCGTCCTGTACCAACTCCGGCGAAGTACTCTTTTAAATTGTTTAAAATATTCATTACCTATGGATTTAGTGCGTAGGCTTACACATGCATGCGGAGTAGAGTCTGATAAGACTCAGTAAGCTTGTTGCGTACTTCCAGCATGAGGTTGAAGGCAACACCTGCTTCCTGCATGGCTACAGTGGCCTCATGAATATTGTCACTCTTGCCTAGGATAAGATCCTTAACTTCCTGCTTAGCGTGCTTATTCTTGCGATCGACACCTTTTACAAGACCCTCGAGCATATCGCCAAATCCAGGAGCGCGTTCTACAGAAGGAGTGCCCACGTGATCGTGGTAGGTTCGGCGCACGTGATCTCCGGCGAGTGAATTAGCTTCTCCGGTACGGAGATGCCTTGACTGCTGTTGCCGAGTAAGTTGCTCAACTGTATGCTGCAGATCTGTCTGCGTAGCATTAGTAGAGGTGATTTCAGTTAGGATGGCCATTGTATCTATCTATCCTGATTTGAGTTGGGTTATAGTTTCGATTGAAATGAAGAAGGGAGTGTATCTATCCGTCTATTTTCCTATGGAGATGGCTTTTTGTGCCATCTGGCGTGCAGTTCGCGCCACGGTGAGATTTGCTTCGTAAGCACGTGAGGAAGCAATCATGTCCACCATTTCCCGCGCAACCTCTACGTTAGGCATTTCAACCATGCCATCCTTATCAGCATGCGGGTGGTCGGGGTTATAAATCTTACGTCCAGGCGTGCTGTCATCAAAGACCTTGTCCACGCGAACACCGTTGTGCCGGGCATCATAACCAAGATTTTTCTTGGTGTGGTTAAAAGCCACAGGCTCTTTTGCCTCATCAATGAGAGCCTCAAAGGCGACCAATTTGCGTTTATAGACGCCACCATCTGCGTCTCGTGTGGTATGGGCATTAGCAATATTCTGTGCAACTACCGAAAGGCGAACCTTCTCAGCTGCCAAAGCGTTGCCGGTGGCTCTAATGCCCGGGATTAGATTCATGTGTGCGCTCATGTGGAATTAAGGTAAAGAGATGAGTTTGTTTAACTTCAGATGGCTTGATCGGTGTGATGATCAAACGTGCCCCTTGATCGCCTTATTGAGGGTTTGGATGCTACCTCCGACGTATTGACTTAAGAATGTGTAATTCAAGGCGTTGCGGTTGATTTCCAAAAGCTCCTTGTCCAACTCCACGTTGTTTCCATCGAGTCCAATTGGTTTTGTGCGTTTATCAATCTCGGTTCGCAAGGGGAGATCTCGGAGACGAACTTTATCTCCGCGCTCAACAGCTTCGTTGAGTTCTTTCTCAAAGGTAGCTGGGAGATCTCTACGTTTGTAGTTGGGAGTCTCTACGTTGGCAATGTTGTTGGAGAGTGCCTCATGTCGGATATGAGAAGCATCCAGCATTTTCTTTGAGAGCACGTAGTTGTTAGCTGTGTAAAGATTTTCTAGCATGACGTCGCACACACTGCAGCCTTCATGCCAATTATAACTGCTTAGACTTAAACCCTATGCCTATAAAGGCCTCGGGAGAGAAATTAATTTTCTGGCAGCATTAAAATAATTGAACATGGTATTTTTTTCCGCTCTTTCGCTGGAGGGTACTACAAGCTTGCGAAGTACATTCGTAGCGTGTTTGCTGACCGGAGAAAATTTTGGCTAAATCATGCGATTCCCAGACTTCCAACACTGCCAATTCGTTGTATCTGAAAGAGGAGAAGTCCTTTCCCATGAACTCCACTTTGAAGATTGGCTTGGTAACCGATCTAATCCTATCAAGGGTTCTCATTTCATCAAACTTCTACTTGATATAAATCCAAATTGGAAAGGAGTTTTGCCAGAACAACTAGCACTTCTACCCATAAGCCTCTTTCTACCATGGGAATCAGGCGATTCAACTCCCCTGTTTGGCCTAAATTTGAGTAGTGTCGAATACGATAACATTCATTACGTAACCCTACGTCCAGAACTGTCTAATGACTGGATTCCCCAAGCTGAAACCCAAAATGAAACAGAGTCCTCTGAATCATTAAGGCGCCTTGCGCTCCGTGCCATCCATGCAGAAACTCGGCTAGAGACCTACATGGCCAATTTCCCGGGCACCTTTTTCTCCCAACGCCCCGATCTCTCCTTCAGCTACCTTGGCGAAGGAGCCCAAGATATGCTTTTTCTTGATCCTGAACCGCTATACAAAAATGGCGGTCTCTTCCTAAACGCTCTTTCTGTTGAGGATCAGGATACGTTTGTTGATGCTCTAAGAAGTAATTCAGGCACAAGCGGGAGATTTAGCATAACCTATCAAGTTAGGGATAGCAACTCTAGCGAGGTTCGTCACTTGCTCGACGTCCGAACACCTCAGCTCACACCTTCAGGAATCCTGCTCGGTTATGATGGAGTTTGGCTTGATGTCACTCGGCAAGCCATCGCAGAAAATAGGCTCTCAGACACCGTCTGGAAAGAAAACCTCACTCATTTAACAAACGGACTCGCCCACGACTTTGGCAACTTAATGGCTGGTATCTATTCGGTGAGCGATGTACAACTGGGCAATGTATCAGCTGTGGATCCTATGCATGATTTGCTCACCCACATTAAGACAAGTTCGATGCAGGCTCAGAAACTTGTCCGACGAATCCTAGACCTACACAAGGATAAAGATAAGACAGAGAAGACCTATCATAATCTTTGTGATCTCATTGAGGAGCAACTTGACCTTTGTAAAATCCTCGTAGCCCACACCACTAGCATAGAACTTACAATCCCTGAGCAAAAATTCCCTGTGCACATTGACGAGTCGGCTTTTAGACAGACGATTCTAAACCTAACCGTCAACGCTCGTGATGCCATGGGACCAGAAGGTCGAATTCAAATAACTCTTCGACCAGTAGAAGCGGGAGATGAGATGTCTTGTATTGAGTCAAATCGAATTGGACCTGCGCCGACAAAAGGTGTAGTCCTAGATTTTGCGGATACCGGACTAGGCATACACCCTGATATCCTTGGAAAAATCTTTCAGCCCTTTTTTTCCACAAAGGAAAAAGGGAAAGGTTCAGGATTCGGACTCTACAACGCGCGGATTTTTGCAAGCAACCATGGTGGCAAAATCGGTGTTACAAGTATTCCAAACCAAGGAACGACCTTTCATATCTACCTTCCAGTGCTAGAAGGATAAACATGGCATTAAATCTGCTGTGATAGTCTTCAGAGATCCGTATTGCGTACTTTCCCAAGTAACAACACTCAGCCCACTTTAACAAATGAATCCACTGGTCACAACTGCACTTGCATCAACTGGACAAAAGATAATCGAACATTGCCTATCTTCTTCTGATAGCGAAAAAACAAGCGGTGAGACATTTGACGGTGTCCTCTCTCAAAAGTTACACAATGACTTTGACGTGCCCCAATATTTACGTGAGCACGGGTTAAACTCGGTAGATGAAGTCGTCCATCACTTAAAAGAATTAAAGGCTCTTTTAGTCGAAAACAAAGATTTTTCAAAAACTGAACTCCCACATCTACCCCCCAACAACGCAACAGTTGTCCGCTCTGCTGAGGGCTTTAGCATTGCATGCAGCGGGTTGAATGTTCCAGTAGAGATGGGAACTGAGTCATACTCCATTGCCAAATCCATACATCATCTGGAAGCTTGGCTGCAAAATCAATAGACTCCGAAATAAATGCCCCTCGGATGAATCAGTCCGATGATTCTAAGATCGCCACAAAGCTGGGAGAATCAGTAGCTTCACTTTCAAAAGAGCGATTACACAGGCTTAAAAAATGCCCAAAGCTGGCATCCTTACACAGTATTTACGAGGCTCTGGGGTCTCTACTGGAATCTGAACATTCTTACCTTGCTCAGATTGCAGAGCTAATTGGAAGAGACCCTCCCCTCACCTCTAGACTTCTGAAGTTAGTCAACTCAGTTTTTTATTCCACAGACCAACCCTGCACAAATATCGAAGAGGCTACCTTGGCTGCTGGTTTAGACCAGATTAGCGAACTCATTTTGTCGACACCGATCATAGAAGACCTGCAAAACCTTCAAACGGAAGACTCCGCTTTAAATTGGACTGAGTTCTGGAGGCACAGTATCGCAACAGCTATTCTAACGAGAGAGATATATTCACTTACAACACCTAATCATAGTGGGGATAGCGACTACATTGCGGGACTGATACACAATATCGGAAAAATAATAATAGCCTTAGTCTTCCCTGACGAGTTCAATGAAATTTCGATCTCTAGGTCCACAAATACCCCTAAAGAATTAGAGGCAGAAGTAGAAATGTTCGGAGCCGACCACGCTGTCCTTGGCGCATATTACCTGAAGAGGCACAAACTTCCCTCAGAAATCATTGAGTCGACTCTCTACCACAATAATCCTGTAAATGCTGTGCTACATCCTAGGCTGACAGCCTCAGTACAAGTTGCTTACAACTTAGCGCATGCTGCGGGATTACCTGGAATTGAACAAAAAGAACATATGAGCTGGGAGGAAATAGAATTACTGGATGGGTGGAGGATCCTATTCGATGATGAGTCAACTGCCTGCTTCGCGAAGAATTCCTTAGAGCCTACCTTGGACCGACTGAGGTTTTTTCTATCCAGTATGATTTAGCCTATTCAGGGACAGTAGAATTTAAAGAATCGGCAGTTCGTACCCTTTCCTGGGTCAATGCCAATCCTTACAGGAGTCATGCACCTCGGACAACTCCCGACATACGCATTACCCTGCCTATTCCTGTAGATTCTACCATAATGTCCACAGTTGACAAATTGGACTCCCAAGAACGGCCGCGGATTAGGCTTGATGTTTCGCTGGTCAGAATCCATCGCGAGGTATAATCATTTTGTGTCCTGCTCAACTCGACGAACAACCTTAATCAGACTGGGATCAATGTTGGCTTGAACATCTATAGCATGACGACTTCGAAACAGGTTTGAAATCCATGAACTGGAAGTGGATTGAGGCTGAGAAAAATCTCCTAAAGAAAACGAGGCGAATCTCTCGGAGTAATGCTGAAAATTTCCCTCGAGTTCCTCAGCTGCAGCGTTTATCTGGCCTAATAAAGCGTGAACGCTTAGTGCAGTTTGGCGAACGCTCTCGGAATTAAGGTCATCAGGGTCCTCCGCTTCCAAGATTCCTGCAACAAGTTTCCCAAGATTCAATTGCCGTAGAAAAACTCGGCCGAAGTTATCAGGAAAGTAGAAAGGAGCAACAATCTCCGACCCACCATTTCGCGTGAAGGTACTGTGACCATTGAATAGGGTGTCTCCAAGCAGTATCAAATCTAGCTGTATAGATTTGAAACTCTTTCTGCGACGGGTGGTCGGAACTGCGCTGTCTAAAAGTACCTCTAATCTTTCGAGTACATTGCTAACTGAACCTAGAGCTCTTGCTTGGACGTGTAGGTAGGAAACCCCCTGCTGCAATGGAGCTTCAATCTGCTCCCGATTTTTGAGAGGCATCTTCCGCGATGGAGATGTTCGGTAGATTCGCTCTAAGTCACTTCGAGAAGAAGGTGGTCCGTTAAAAAGTTGGTCTGCCTTTCGAAGGACGATTTCAAAGGATTCAGTCGATTCAGTATCTTTTTTAGGCATAGCTGATATCTTAAAAGGGGCAGAGGTCACAAAAGGCTCAAAGGAGAGAAGGGAGCCATCTGCTTCATTTGGGGTTGGGCACTCATTAAAAAATAAAGCTTGGAAAATTGTAATGATCTGCCAAGGGACAAAGCAAGTTTCATTCACATCTGACTAATTTGTAAGAAAAACTTTCATGAAATCAGCAAGCCAAGAGACTTCATCAGGTTCACATTCGCGACCAATGACCCTTACCTTATTGGTACTTTTCATAATATTTCCCATTTTAATTCTACTGGAGTATTTCCAACCTGGAGGCATCAATATAACGAACGGTTACCTATACTCTGTTTTTGGTCTGCTTTGCCTCATTACATTGTCGCTTGCAGGGTTCACAGTTGCAACTTGGAAACCAGAACTAGAGGGAACAAGTGTCGAAAGGGCTTTCCCAAAAAAATTTAAGATCTTGCATCCAATTCGAATATTGCAGGATCGTAAATCCAGAGGACAACAAACAACAGTTCTGCGGAAGAAAAGTCACCCTAAAGCACCTCAAGAAAAGCCTGAAGAAGATTCGAACAAGCCAGTGGTGTCCTTTCAAGACTGGTTGACTCTGCCACTATTTCCCAAAGACCATCTAGAGGAAAAGGCATCAGTTATAGACTTAGCAGCAAATGGTCTGATTTTTATCGACGATGGAGGTAAGATTATATGTGCAAATCAAATCTCCGAAGAAATGCTAAGCCATGGACACAAAAGCATAGTTGGCGTTTCTGTGACCGATATCCTGCCAAAACTTTTCCCTGACACGGAGGAACCCAAAGACGCATTTGAAAGATTTACCTTCAAAGGAAGAAGCTCAGATGTTTATGGGATTAGCAGAGAGACGTACTTTATTACCCAAGATGGTTCTCGCAATCCTGTTAAGCTAAGGATGAGCAAACAGGATTCCCACCGAGAGCTAATTATTGCAATTGAGTTAGCATTCCCCTGATCCTTTTTAGACAGTTGGTTCTGTTAGATTTTCTCTTGACCAAATTAGTCAGAAATAAAGAAATAGTATGTTTTAATGAGGTTGAAATAAGATTTCGTCCTAACCATTGAGTAAATCAACTTTGTGATCACCTTACAACTTGGCTAAAATGAACATCGACAAAAACTCAAAGGATATCAATCGACTCTACAACGCAGAGGAGACTTTGAATACCCGGAAGCAATTCCTAGATCACGTAGAGAAGTGGCTGGCTCACCACACTACACAGAATGATGATGACCTTACTGGCTTAGCAGTTTTACTTGCAGATGGTGTCATAGACTTCACACAAATTGATCACGATGACCTAGAAGCTTTTCCAGGGATCAGAGATGGTTTAAGCAAAGCCTTCAACTTTGCCAGTAAGCAGTTCGAACTATACGATCAGCGCCTTGACTCTCTACACTCTAAGTTTGCCAAGGATTTCGAGGACCTCGATCTTCAGATTGTCACCGATAAAAATGCTTTCCGCAATTACCTTAGCACTCTTACTTACGCCGAAGAATACTACTTTATCAGCAGAAAGCTGAAGAAGATTCATGATTCTATAGGCAGCGGTCGTAAATAGAGAAATCCACCCTGGTAGATATCTTCGTGGACTGCTAAGATTCTTAGCAGGAATTAAGGCTTTCTTTTATCCAGAACATTCGTGTGGTATACGGCCACACAATTCTATGTAGTAATTATGAGCAAAACTCTAAATTTTTCAGCGTTACCGGGTGATGGAATTGGACCGGAGGTCATGGATATCGCCCTAGATATCCTTCAAGCCACAGGTGAAATTTACGATTTCAAGATAGAATACGAGACTAAAGACGTCGGAGGTATTGCTATCGATAAACACGGTGAAGCTCTACCTGAAACAACTCTGGAAGACTGTCGTAACCGCGATGCGATATTGTTTGGCTCGGTCGGTGGACCTAAGTGGGAAAACTTACCGCCCAAAGAACAGCCTGAAAGAGCCGCTCTGCTACCCTTACGGAAAGCCTTTAACCTCTATGCGAACATACGCCCAGGAAGCCTCTTCCCCTCTTTAACAGCTCTCTCCCCAATCAAGACCGAGATCATCCCTAAGGGCCTAGACGTTGTTTGTATACGAGAGCTGACTGGGGGTATTTATTTCGGACGCCCAAAAGAAACTAAGGTTCTTGATGACGAAGAAATAGAGGCAGTAGATACCATGGTTTACCGTAGGTCTGAGATCGAACGCATTGCCGAGATCGCAAGAATAACCGCGAGTTCACGGGGAAAGAAGGTCTGCTCCGTAGACAAAGCCAATGTCCTAGAAACTTCCATTCTTTGGCGAGACACAGTTACCAATTACTTTGCACAAAATGCACCAGAATTAGAACTGAGCCACATGTACGTCGACAACGCCGCTATGCAATTGGTGCGCGACCCCTCCCAGTTTGACGTGATACTAACCGAAAACATGTTTGGAGACATTTTGTCTGATGAGCTTGCGATCATATGCGGATCGCTCGGCATGTTGTCATCGGCAAGCTTAGGAACATTGAAAAACTCTCTAGGGCACCCATTCGGACTTTACGAACCTGCCGGAGGGACTGCTCCTGACATCGCGGGTCAAAATCTTGCCAACCCATGCGCGCAGATCCTCAGCGCGGCACTGATGCTTCGCTATAGCTTTGGATTGGAGGATGCTGCTAAGGCCATAGAGCACGCCGTGAAGCGAACAATTGCTGATGGCTTTCTTACCGGCGACATCGCAGCTGGTGCTGATAGCGTTGGAACTCGTGAAATGGGAACCGAAATAGCCAAACGCCTCTCATAACGCGACCTCCCATGCTCACAACGTCCGAAATCCGGAAGTCTTTTCACGACTTCTTCGCATCTAAGGATCACAAGATTGTCCCTTCGGCGCCGCTTCTGCCTACCTCACCAAATTTACTTTTTACCAATGCTGGGATGAATCAATTCGTCCCCTTCTTCCTTGGTGATCGTAAAAGTCCTAACAAACGTATTGCCGACACCCAGAAATGTATTCGTGCAGGAGGAAAACACAACGACCTTGAGGACGTTGGGCTCGATACTTATCATCACACCCTCTTTGAGATGCTAGGGAACTGGTCCTTCGGTGACTACTTCAAAAAAGAAGCCATCGAATGGAGCTGGGAGCTCTTGACTCAAGTTTGGAAGTTTCCCAAAGAACGTCTTTACGCCACAATTTATAAGCCCCAGGAAGGAGATCCTGCAGAAGAAGATACAGAATCCCGAGAATTGTGGACAAACATCTTCAAAAAGGAGGGATTAGATCCTAACGTCCACGTAATTACTGGCGGGAAAAAGGACAACTTTTGGATGATGGGCGAGACTGGTCCATGCGGACCCTGTAGCGAACTTCACATTGATCTGACCCAAGAAGGCAATACGAAAGGTCAACTCGTCAATGCAGATTCAAACTACTGCATTGAAATATGGAATCTGGTCTTCATTCAGTTCAACGCCCAACCAGACGGTTCCTACGAACCACTAGTACAAAATCATGTAGATACCGGCATGGGACTGGAACGGGTGGCTGGCATCCTTGCGACCACCGAAGGATTTACCCGCTTCGACAAACCTCCGTCGAATTATGACAGCGACACATTCCAAGCTATATTCAATCAAATCACCAATTTGGGATGTGCTCCCTACGGGAAAACTCTTCCAAACGACCCCAAAAGACTATCGCCGCAAGAGTTTCACGACTGCGCCTTCCGTGTACTAGCAGATCACATCCGAGCACTAACATTTTCCATCGCTGATGGCATCTTACCGGGAAATGAAGGCCGGAACTACGTACTGCGCCGTATTCTAAGACGCGCTCTAATGTACATTCGTAAGCTGAAACTACCTGATGGATCTTTTTCAAAACTCGCTCCTACAGTAATTGAAACCATGGGAGAAGCATTCCCTGAATTGGTAGAGCAAGCTGAAATCATCCGCAAAGTCCTTGAATCTGAGGAGAAGTCTTTTGAGAAGACACTGCAGCGAGGATTGCAACTTTTAGACGGGCTTGCAGAGGAAGGACAAAAAGAAATATCAGGGAAAGACGCTTTCCTACTCTACGACACTTATGGATTTCCGCTCGACCTAACACAACTCGTAGCCAGAGAGAAAGGGCTACCCGTAGATACACAGAGCTTCCAAAAGGAAATGGACAAACAGCGCGAACGAGGACGGCTTTCGCAGAAAAAGGAAGTAATTACCGTAGCCCATACCAATTCCGAAAATAATCCAACCAACTTCACTGGCTTCAACTCTGATAACCTTAAAGGCTTCACTACTACCGTTATTGATGTTCAAACTGATGAACGGGGAAGTTTCTTGATTCTTGATGAATCCCCATTCTATGCAGAGATGGGCGGACAGGTCGGCGACACTGGCTCTATCTCGGTGGATGGAACAACTTTCACTATCACCGATACAATAAGAGATAACTGCGGACAACACCTTCATAAGTGTGATGCCAGTACCAATTTAGATCTGACCAACAAAAAAGCAACTTGTGATGTCGACACAACACGCCGCAAAAGTATTGAGTGCCACCACACAGGCACACACTTACTAAACTGGGCATTGCGTGAGAAGCTTGGAACGCATATCAAGCAAGCTGGTTCTCTCGTAGAAGAAAACCGTCTTAGGTTTGACTTTACGCATTTTGAACCCGTTCAGACTGAAACGCTGCTTCAAATCGAAGAGTTGATAAATCGGAGAATTCTTGAGAATTCGTTCATAGAAACCTTTGAGACCTCATTTGATGCGAAGCCTAAGGATGTCATAGCCTTCTTTGGAGAAAAATATGGAGATCAAGTAAGAGTGGTGGATGTAGGCGGCTTTTCTAAGGAACTCTGTGGTGGTTGCCACGTAAAGAGCACTGCGGAATTAGGTCTATTTAAAATTATTTCCGAGGCTGGAATCTCTGCAGGGACACGGCGAATAGAAGCAGTAACTGCTCACCCAGCGCACGCATTTGCCCAAGAATCCTTTCAGACGATTGCAAACCTTGCCTGCCTTCTAAGCTGTCCTGCCGGTGAAATGGAATCCCGAATGGAGGCTCTGATCAAAGACCGCAGTGCCATGGAAAAACAACTACAAGCACTTCGGCTTAAGGAAATAGATAAAACCGCCGATAGCTATAGTAAACAGCTTCAAGATTACGACGGGCTGAAAATTCTTGTTACTTCAGCGGATGACAGAAGCCCAAAAGAAATCCAATCCCTAGCAGTTGGTGCCTTTAAGAAGACCAAAGTGGATATTCTTGTGATGGGCGGCACAAAAAACGGTAAGATTTTCCTCAACGTGCTTTGCTCAGAGGCAGCTATTGATTCTGGCCACAAGGCTGGCGAAATAGTTCGAAGTATTCTTCAGAAAGCTGGAGGGAATGGTGGAGGAAAACCTGATTTTGCCACTGGTGGAGGCAAAGACAATGGTCAGTTAGAAACTATTCTCGACGAACTTCGTAGCGAACCAGGGGCGCTTAAAAACTATTGACCCCGACCCACATCCAATCCATCCATCCTCAATTCTACTATCGATTATTCCCCGCGTTTGGTTAGTTGGTAGTTTCAAAATAGAACGCAAAACCAACAACACAAACTAATGAATATCTACGTAGGTAACCTCTCTTGGGGCCTTTCGGACCAAGACCTCCGAGAGCTCTTTGAAGCACATGGTCAAGTTGACCGCGCAAACATCATTAAAGACCGTGAAACCGGCCGATCAAAGGGTTTCGGATTTGTCGAGATGCCAGATGACGCTGCAGGTCAGCAAGCAATTGAAGCACTTGACGGACAAGAAGCAGATGGTCGCAATCTGCGTGTCAACGAAGCTCGTCCTCGCGAAGAACGCCCCCCGCGTAAGGACAACTGGTAATCTAACCAGTACTTTTTGACGGAAGAAAGAATACCAGCAATTTCTACGGGGGTAAAACCCCCATTGCTGATAGCTTATTTTCATCCTGCAGATAAATGAGTTTATAGCTAGGGTTTCCGTCGCCAGATTTGAGCTGAATGAGCTGAAAGTTGGGTGTTCAACGTATATTGAATGTGTAAATCATCCTTTCTTTCAGCATTGTAAACCAAGCTATTGGATAACGCCCGTCCACCAAAGCAGACTGATTCAGTGTCTACCTCTAAAGACCATTCACCACATTCTGGTACGGCAATTTCCCGAACACAATCTGCAGAACCAAAATTGAAGGCGTAAAGAAGGGTTTCCCCTTCAGATCGCCCCCACCGAAGAAAAGACAGTGTCAAACCTTGTGAGTCCGAGGTGTCCACCCATTGGAAAGCTTCTGGCTGAGAATCGGTTTGCGCAGTGGTCAACTCGTGAACATAGAGTTGATTCAGTTCACGGACTAAGCATTGTATACCCTCGTGTAGAGGGTCTTCGAGCAGATGCCACTGCAAAACATCATTGACGGCCCACTCTCCCACTTGGCCAAATTCTCCTCCCATGAAGAGGGTCTTTTTTCCTGCCCACCCCCAAAAAAGTACAAGTAAGGTACGTAAGTCTGCAGCCTTTACACCTAAATCATCACCGGCCCCCATCTTCAAAAGCAAAGATCGCTTTTCATGAACAACTTCGTCGTGTGAGAACACTTGTAAAAAGTTCTCGAAGTAATGATATTCACGGCAATGTAAAAGTTGCGAAAAGCGTTTAGGGCGCTGAGAGACTGGACATTCAAAAAATTCTAGGACGTCGTGCATCCAACCTAGATTCCATTTGAAATGAAATCCAAGGGAATCTCCTGATTGCGCCTCGGTCACATTTGGGTAGGCTGTAGACTCTTCTGCGATCATCAGAACACCAGGGAAATGCTGACGCACGGCAGCATTCGTTTTCTGAATGAAATTAATTGCCTCTAGGTTCTCATTTCCTCCAAATTTGTTTGGTTTCCAATCATTGCCTCGTGAATAGTCTAAATAAAGCATGGAAGCCACAGCATCTACCCGAAGTCCATCAATATGGTAACGGTCCAGCCAAGCAAGTGCGCTGCCCATGAGAAAGCTCTGCACCTGAGGTTTTTCGTAGTCGAAGACCCAAGTGCCCCAGTCCCTGTGTTCACGTTTCCATTCTTCTGCACATTCGTATAAGTGAGTTCCGTCAAAGTAGCCAATTGAGAACTCATCCTTGGGGAAATGAGCAGGAACCCAATCTAAAATAACTCCAATACCATGTCGGTGTAAGTGATTTACTAGATACATCAAGTCGTGGGGATAGCCATACCTGTGGCAGGGTCCGTAATAACCAGTGCACTGGTATCCCCAAGACTCTACAAGAGGGTGTTCATTAAGGGGAAGGAACTCAACATGTGAAAACCCCATATCTACTAAGTAGCGGCAAAGCTCGTCAGCTAGTTGCCGGTAGTTCACACCCTTTCGCCGCCAAGAGCCAAGATGTACCTCGTAAACAGAAATGGGTTTTTCTCTCCAGTCTTGATCACGCTGATTAAGCCAATCTGCATCGGTCCACAGGAACTCCCCAGTATCGTAGAGAATAGATGCGTTATTCGGAGGTCCTTCAGAAAATTGGGCGTAGGGATCAGCTTTTAGAGATGAAGATCCATTTGAAGCTACCAAGCGAAATTTGTATCTGGTTCCAACAGGTAAGTTCCCTACAGAAAACTGCCAGACTCCACTCACCCCAACCTTTTTTAGGGGGAACTCCAACGGAGGATCGTAAAGAGGATATATGACTAAATCAACAGACTGAGCAGCAGGAGCCCAAACGGCAAATGACCAACCCAATTTATTCCCTGCCTGACCAATCTTCTGAGCACCTAACTTGCGGTAAATCCATGGATCGCAATCGATCTGGAAACTCGCAAGATCAGCCTCCTGAAATGGCGACAACTTAGGATTGTTAATAGGTTTAGGCTGCAACATATTAGGTAGAGAATTTTGGTTAGGACAAAATAGGGTTACAACGATCAAAATCCTTTTCCTGAATAAATTCTTGTTTCCCACTCGCTGTTCATCCAGACATGGTCAGCAAGTGAGCAGTTTTAGTTACAGGCAATTTGAAATTATCGTTGTGGGCTTCCTTCTTTTTGTAGGTTCAGTATGCGGTAATGCAGAACTTGAGGCGGATAAGATGGAGTTTAGCGAAGGTGCTCAGATTGCTACTGGTAACGCGTTGCTAAAAGACAAAAATCTACTGCTTAAGGCAGACCAGATCAGCTACAAGAACAACACCGCTCATGCAAGGGGCAATGTGACCTTCACAAAAGAGGACTTACGCATTGCAGGAGAAAAACTCGAGTACAACCTGCAAAATGGCAACTTTTCTGGCAAAAAGCTGCGTGTAGGGAAATGGCCCGTTTACATGGAGGCTGAAGAGCTGAAAGGCAGCCAACAACTCTACGAGGCTCGTGACGCCATCTTTCATTACGGAGAGCCCGAAAGATTCTCTCCAAGAATCCAAGCAGGACGCCTCGGCTACCAGCCAGAAAATGAACGATATTTCGTAGAAAAAGCCCGGTTCCAAATAGGTGACTATCCTCTTTTCACACTGCCACGAGCAAGTTACTCCACTAAGAAGTACCCATTCGACTTTATAGGTGAAGTAGGACTACGCAAGCAGGTCGGTGCGTATGCCCTTCTGGAACCAAGTCTCTACCAAGGTGAAGAATTTATCCTTAAGCCTGGGGTTGAGCTGTACGAGAAACGAGGGGTCCTTCTGAAACCCTCAGTTGAATTCCTCCGAACTGGTGACGCCTTGACCCGAAGTGACCTATCTTTCTCATGGATTCGAGACCAGTCAGATGATCCTCCCTTATATTCGAACACGATTCCAGATGATCGTTACCATTGGGACTGGCAATATGATCATCTTGCTGAAGGACTCGTACATGCAAAAGTAAAGGTTAGCTGGCTCAGCGACGAAGACTTCTTGCGGGACTTCCGGCCAGATTTTTTCCGAAATGAATTTGGGGACGACAGTTTTGCGGAAGCCAGCTACCACCGAGACAACCTCATACTTTCAAGTTTCTTTCGGCTTCAGCCCAATAGCTTTACTGAATATCCCCAACGCTTACCTGACATCAGAGCTGATCTCTTGGCTAACCCAATTGGCGATACCGGATTTATTCAAAGGGGCCATGCTGCACTTGCTTGGCTCAGGGACGATACACTCAACTTAGACAACAAACGCTTTGACGCATACTATGGTTTAAGCTACGGATGGCCAACAGCTACGTGGTTTTCCATAACACCTTTGGCTGGAGCTCGAGTCACCAAGTATTTCAAAAGCGAAACTTTTGATCAAGAATACACCCGCGTACTGGGTGAATTCGGATTAGACGCAGAAATCTTCGCTCATGCCACATCCAACTATTCCAATGATATCTGGGGCATTGATGGACTGCGACATATCGTGAAAGGCACAGCTCAATACCGATACATTCCCCAGGCAGCAAAAGGTACAGGGAGTTTCCCCTCGATTGAAAAGCAAATCATCGAATATAATATGCCTTTACTTGGCTTGAGTCGGATCCCCAACCTAGACGAGCTTGGAGATATGCACACTACTCGCATCGGATTTGAAAATCGGCTCGAGACCCGCTCTGCTGAATATGGTAGCCGGCAGCTAGCTGGTCTAAATATCTATCAAGACATCCTTCCCGACCATAAAACACAAAAGCTCGAGACAACCTACTTTAACGCAACGCTTTCAC
>Ga0163109_10000984_pt1 | contig 22566 bp, 20 predicted proteins | sample CRUFie1St13metaG_FD_108704 | JGI IMG/M metagenome (GOLD analysis project Ga0163109, IMG submission 108704) | Marine microbial communities from the Costa Rica Dome - CRUD Field 142mm St13 metaG | ecosystem: Environmental > Aquatic > Marine > Oceanic > Photic zone | place: Costa Rica: the Eastern... | reverse complement strand
CCGGCAAGTGGAGTACGCCGGGATCCTCGCTGGGACCGACCGGCCGGAGGCCGCCGCGCTCGTCATCGACTGGCTGCTCTCCCCCGCCGTGCAAGCGGACATCCCGCTGAACATGTTCGTCTTTCCCACCCGCGACGGGACAGCCTTGCCCGAGGTGTTCGAACGCTTCGCGCCGCAGGTGCCCGACGCCGAGGAGTTGTCCTCGGAGTACATCGCGGACAACATCGACGAGATTCTGTCTGAGTGGGGTGCAGTGATGGGCCGCTAGCGCTCCTCACGCACACGTTCTGAAGCGCAGCACACGATGACGGCACCAACCTGGTTGCGGTGGGCGTGGATCGCGCCCGCCGGCTTCCTGCTCGCGTTCATGGTGGTGCCGCTGGCTTCGCTGGCCGGGCAAGTCCTCTCGCCGGGAACGATTGAGTACGTGTCGGACTCGCTTGCATGGCGGGTGGCGGGACTGGCGACGGTGCAAGCACTGGCCAGCACTGCCGTTTCACTGATCGTCGGATTGCCCATGGCCAACGTGCTGACCCGGTACCGCTTTCCGGGACGTCGATGGGCTCTGGCTCTGGCCACCGTGCCGTTCGTCCTGCCCACCGTGGTGGTCGCGTTGGCGTTTCGATCGCTGGTCGACTCCGATCTCCGTTCGGGTTTCCTCATCGTCGTGCTGGCGCACGCGTACCTGAATATGGCGGTGGTGGTGCGGATCGTGGGTGCCCGCTGGTCCACCATCGATCCTCGACTCGATATCGCCGCGAGGACTCTGGGTGCATCACGGTGGACAGCGTTTCGCACCGTGACACTGCCTGCCCTCGGCCCGGCCATCGCATCGGCCGCGGCGATCGTGTTCGTTTTCTCCTTCACCTCGCTGGGCATCGTGCTGCTGCTCGGAGACTCCACCACCCGCACCCTGGAGTCACTGGTGCTTCGACAAACCTCCATCCTTTTGGATTTTCAAGCCGCCGCGGTCAGCGCCGCTATCCAGGCGATCGTCGTTGGCTCGGTGTTGTGGTGGGCCGCGCGAACGCGCAACGCGATGTCCGGGGGTGCGCTGCGCACCTTCCGTCTGCGACGTCCACTCGGATCGAGTCGATGGGCCGTCGGCATCGTTGTCGCGGCGACCGTCGTCATCGTTCTCGCCCCGGTGTCCTCACTGGTGTGGTCGTCGGTGCGATCGTCGTCCGGCTTCACGATGAGTTGGTGGGCGATCTTCGCCGGTTTCGAGACGATCGACGCGGGGAGCACTCGGATCGGATCGCCGCTGAGCGCCATGGCGCGGTCCCTGTCGTTCGCCCTCATCACCGGGCTCGTCGCAGCAGCTATCGGTGGCCTCGCCGCGATGAGTGTGCTGGCGCACCGAATCGGACGGGCCTTTGCGCTCGCGACAGTTCTGCCGCTGGGGATATCGGCGGCGACGCTGGGCCTAGGCACGATGCTGGCGTACGGGCGTCCCCCGGTGGATCTGCGCGCCACCGGCCTGTTGATCCCGATCGCCCACGCCCTAATCGCCGTTCCGCTGGTCGTCGCGGTCGCCACCCCAACCCTGCGTTCCACCGATTCCCGCCTCGTAACCGTCGCCGCCACCCTCGGCGCGCGGCCGTCACGAGCGTGGTGGACCGGCTACGGGCCAACCCTGCGGACGGTGATGATCGCGGCCGGGGGTCTTGCCTGCGCGGTGTCTCTTGGAGAGTTCGGGGCTGCCTCTTTTCTCGCTCGAGCCGACGGCCCTACGGTTCCCCTCGTGATCGCGCGACTTCTCGGTCGTCCCGGTGAAGCGTCCTTCGGGGTGGCGGCGGCTATGGCGGTCGTTCTTGTCGTCATGACCACCACGCTGGTCGCGGCCGTTGACCGCGGAGGTCGACGATCATGAACGGCCACACGCTGACGTGCGAGAATCTCACCATCGGATACGAATCCGCGTTAGGAGAGCCCCTGACCTTCACGGTGCCACCCGGGAGCGTGCTGGCCGTCGTCGGGCCGAGTGGCTGCGGAAAGTCAACGCTGCTGTCCACGATCGCGGGCGTGATCCCGGCTCGCTCGGGTCGCGTTCTCATCGACGGGGTCGATGTCACGCAGATGCCCACGCACACCCGCAAAGTGGCCATGGTGTTTCAAGAGCCGCTGTTGTTTCCGACGATGACGGTGCGCGACAACGTCGCGTACGGTCCACGTCGATCCGGCGCATCGGCCAGTGACGCCCGGAGCACAGCAGAAGAACTCTTGAGTTGGGTGGATCTCGCGGGCCTCGGCGACCGCAACGTCGATCAACTCAGCGGTGGCCAGGCGCAACGGGTGTCCCTCGCCCGAGCGCTCGCCGCCGACCCCGCTGCTTTATGTCTCGACGAACCGTTCAGTGCCTTGGACGCGCCACTGCGATCACGCCTGGCCGCCGACGTCCTCGCCCTGGTTCGCCGCACCGGCATTCCCGCCGTGCACGTCACCCACGACCCCGACGAGGCGGAGACGATGACCGGAAATAGCCCCTCCGGGTCCATACTTTCTTTGTGAGAGGCGAACGACTACGCAAGCGAGCGGCACGGATCGATCGCTCGTATACCCGGATCGCGGTGGCCACCTCGCTCGCTGCTTTCCTGGCGTACGTCGTGGCGCAGGCACTTCCCTTCGCCAGCGCTGTTCCTGCAGCGATCACCGCGGTGATCGCGACCCAGGCGAGCTTCCATCAGGCAACCAAGGGAGCGTTCATCCAGGTCATCGGAGCCCTCGTCGGTGCCGCCGTCGCGTTGGGGATCGTGTCCATGGTCGGGAGCGGGGCGCTGACGATCCTTTTGTTGGTCGCCTTATGTTTCGTCGTCGCACGACTCTTGCACGTCGCGAGTCCTGACGAATCGCCACTGGTGGCGACCGCTCTTGCCGTCACCGTGATCTTGGTCATCGGGACGAACCTGACCACCGAACTCGCCGTCGAACGATTCGCGGGCATCGTGATCGGCGCCGTCTTCGCGGTCCTCGCCAGCTACCTCGCGTCTCCGACGAAGGCCACTCGCAATTTGGAAGACAAGGCCGACGATGTGCAAGAGCGCCTCGGGCAACTGTTGGAACGCATCGCGGTCGAACTACGCACCGATCCCGGTCCGGAAACCGTGCGGACCTGGTTCGATGAAGCCGTCGATTTGCGCAATCAGGTTCTCGGTCTCGCCGCCGGCCTGGAAGACCTGAAGATGAATCGCCGGTGGAGCATTCGGGTGACCACCTCGGACTTGCACGCCGTCCAAGCCGAAGTCGATGCGTGCCAGATCATGTCCACCCGCGCGTTGTCGCTGGCATCGGATCTACGTCGCGCGTCGACGAGCAACACCGACGGTTCCGGGGCCCTTCCCCCGGCTGCGCTGTCGCCGCTGGCCGACCTGATCGCGGCGACCGCTGCGAACCTGGCCACCGATGACCCGACTCGGACCATCGGCAAGACCGCCGCCCATCAAGCGGTGCGGGAGGCCGAACGAACCGCACAGATCGCACTCATCGGCGGCATCGTGTCGCATATGGAGCAGATCAATCAGGCGAAGGTGGACGAAGAGGAAGCCGGTCACCTACCCCGGTAAGGCGGTCCTCAGAAAAGACCGTACGAAAGACGAGCGAAAGCAGCGGCGTTCGCACAAGGAGATGGTGGTACCGCGGGTGCGTGGGTCTCGGGCCCCCCGCACCCGCAGCACTCTAAGTCCACCGCGATTTTGCGGATCGCGCATCTTGAGATCACGAGCCCGCTCATCGGGGCCGGATCAGTCCAGCGCCGCCAGGGCACTCGCGTAGTCATCGGGGTTCCGCGCCTCACCCGGACCGTTGACGACCGACCACCGGATCACTCCGTCCCGATCCAGAACGTACGTCGCCCGGGTCGCGAACCCGGTCTTCTCCCAGAAGGCTTCATATGCCCGGGACACTTCCCCGTGCGGCCAGAAATCGCTAAGCAACTGATGAGTGAGGCCTTCGGTCTCGGCGAATGCCTTCAACGAGGCGGGTGCATCGCAGGAGATGCTGACCATCACGGTGTCGTCGTTGTCGAAATCGCCGATCCGATCCCTGATCGCGCACATCTCACCGGTGCAGGTGTTGGTGAAGGCGAACGGGTAGAACATCACCACAACTTTCTTGCCGCGAAAATCCGATAGCGACACTTCCTGGCCAAACTGGTTGCGCAGCGTGAAGTCAGGGGCGGTTGTGCCTGCCTCGAGTGCCATGGGTTCCCTCCGGGGCGGGGTGCGCCCCGTGCGCCCCGGAGAGGACGTTAGCGCTTGGAGCGAGGGGCAACCAAACGTGTGCCCTGCCAAAAGGAGCCAGCGCTGATGGTGCTCGTTTGCTGAAGTCCCGCCGTCGGAGCAGCGTCGGCGATGTCCTCGGACTCGATGTGACCTTCACGCCCGGGCTTGGGAGTCATCAGCCAGATGACTCCGTGATCGGCGAGCGGTCCGATGGCGTCGACGAGACCGTCGACGAGATCACCGTCGTCATCGCGCCACCACATCACCACCGCGTCGACGACGTCGTCGAAGTCTTCGTCCACCAGGTCCCCGCCGATGACGGCCTCGATACCCGACCGGATGACGGGGTCGGCGTCTTCGTCCCAGTTGAGTTCCTGGACGGTCATCCCCGCGTCTAGATGCAAGGCAGAAGCACGACGCTGTGCCTCTTCCGGGTCGATCGACCCGGCATCCGCGCTCACGTGTTTCCTCCTGAGCAGCCACGACGACGCCCCGTGCATCGCCTCGAGTGTGCCTAGTCCACCGAAAGTCCTCGCCGTCCGCAAGCAGTTCCGACCAACTCGTTCGCGATGCTCCCCCGCAACTCCCCCGCAACTGCCCTCCAACTGCCCAGCAACCGCTCTGTTCCCGCCACGCTTCCTCCTCCTGACTCACCCCGGCAGGGCGCGTGGAGATTGCCGGCGCCCATACGCGAGAATGCGCTCACACACGCTTCACCACCGATGACACGGCCCCGGGGCGACCCCTCGGGAGCGTCAGACGAAAGAGGGTGCGAACACCGATGGCCCCTGAGAGCGACTCTTCCGCTCCCCTGGCGGGCGGCTTGCCGACCCAGTACGTGGACGTCGACCCGGACGAGACCCGCGAGTGGATCGACTCCCTCGACGCACTGGTCGATGCCTCGGGCAACTACCGCGCCCGTTACATGATGCTCTCGCTGCTGCGCCGAGCGGCAGAACGCAACGTCGGTGTGCCGAGCCTGCGCAGCACCGACTACATCAACACCATCTCCCCCGAGCGCGAGCCCTGGTTCCCCGGGGATGAGGCGGTGGAGCGAGAGATCCGCCGGATGATCCGGTGGAACGCCGCCATCATGGTGCACCGAGCGCAACGTCCCGGCGTATCCGTCGGAGGGCACATCTCCACGTACGCGAGCTCGGCGACGCTGTACGAGGTCGGCTTCAACCACTTCTTCAAGGGACCCGATCACCCCGGTGGCGCGGACCAACTCTTCTTCCAAGGACACGCGTCCCCCGGCATGTACGCGAGAGCCTTCATCGAGGGTCGGATCACCGAGTCTCAGATGGATGGCTTCCGTCAAGAACTCTCCCACCCCGGTGGTGGCCTTCCGTCCTATCCGCATCCGCGACTCATGCCATCGTTCTGGCAGTTCCCGACCGTCTCGATGGGCCTGGGGCCCCTCAACGCCATTTACCAGGCACGGTTCAACAAGTACCTGGAGAACCGTGGGTTGGCCGACACGTCGCAGCAGAAGGTGTACGCCTTCCTCGGCGACGGCGAGACCGACGAGGTCGACGCCGTCGGTGCGCTGTCGCTGGCAGCGCGAGAGGAACTCGACAACCTCGTCTTCGTCGTCAACTGCAATCTGCAGCGCCTTGATGGTCCTGTTCGCGGCAACGGCAAGATCATTCAAGAACTCGAGTCGCTTTTCCGAGGCGCCGGATGGAACGTCATCAAGGTGGTCTGGGGAAGAGCCTGGGATCAACTATTGGCGGCGGACCGCGATGGTGCGCTGGTCAACTTGATGAACAACACCCACGACGGCGACTTCCAGACGTACAAGGCTGAGAACGGAGCCTTTATTCGCGATCACTTCTTCGGACGCGATCCGCGGACCGCGAAACTCGTGGAGACCTGGAGCGACGACCAAATCTGGTCGTTGCAACGCGGCGGCCACGATTACCGCAAGATGTATGCCGCCTACGAAGCCGCCACGAAGGTCAAGGGCCAGCCCACCGTCATCTTGGCCAAGACCATCAAGGGCTGGACGCTGGGATCGCACTTCGAAGCGAGAAACTCCACGCACCAGATGAAGAAACTGACGGTGGAGGATCTCAAGGAGTTCCGCGACCGGCTGCACATTCCCATCACGGACTCACAGCTCGATGAGTACCTGCCTCCGTACTACAACCCGGGACCGGACAATCCCGCGATCCAGTACATGCTCGACCGACGCGCCACCCTCGGTGGCTTCCTGCCCAGTCGTCGAAAGACCGCACGCCCACTGCCCCAACCCCCGGACTCCACGTACGAGGTAGTCCAACGCGGATCGGGCAAGCAGCCGGTGGCGACGACCATGGCGTTCGTTCGACTTCTGAAGGACCTGATCCGCGATGAGGGCATGGGCGCACACTTCGTCCCGATCATCCCCGACGAGGCCCGCACTTTCGGCATGGACTCGTTGTTCCCCACATTGAAGATCTACTCACCGCACGGGCAGCAGTACACGTCGGTCGACAGAGAGTTAATGCTGTCCTACAAGGAATCAGAAGCCGGGCAGATCCTGCACGAAGGGATCAACGAGGCGGGTTCGGTCGCCTCCTTCACCGCCGTCGGCACCTCCTACTCCACCCACGACGTGCCGATGATTCCGATCTACATCTTCTACTCCATGTTCGGTTTCCAGCGCACCGGCGACGGCTTCTGGGCGGCGGGCGACCAAATGGCACGCGGCTTCGTTCTCGGGGCGACTGCCGGTCGGACCACCTTGAACGGCGAGGGGCTGCAGCACGAGGACGGCCACAGCCAGCTGCTCGCGAGCACCAATCCAGCGGTGGTGGCCTACGACCCAGCGTTCGGCTACGAGCTCGGGCACATCGTCAAGTCCGGGCTGCAACGCATGTATGGGGAGCCCAACCCGGATCCGACCTACAGCGAGTTCGATCTCCTCGACGAGCACCGTGGGGAATCACCCAACGTGTTCTATTACCTGACGATCTACAACGAGCCCTACCCGCAACCGGCGGAGCCGGACAACTGCGACGTCGAGGGCATCATCAAGGGAATGCACCTGATCAGCGAGGGGTCCGGCGACGGTTCCCGCGTGCAACTGCTGGCCAGCGGCGTCGGAGTGAACTGGGCGCTGCGCGCCCAAGAACTGCTCGCGCAGGACTGGGGAGTTGTTGCCGACGTCTGGTCGGTGACGAGTTGGAATCAACTCAGGCGCGACGGCCTGGCCGCCGACCGCCACAACATGCTCAACCCCGAGGACGAGCCACTGGTTCCCTTTGTCACCCGACGCCTGGAGGGTCGCCCAGGCCCGGTGGTCGCGGTATCCGATTGGATGCGCGCGGTGCAGGACCAGATTCGTGAATGGGTCCCGCAACCGTTCGTCTCCCTGGGCACTGACGGTTGGGGCCTGTCCGACACGCGCGGCGCGTTGCGCCGGCATTTCCTGGTCGACGCCGAATCGATCACCGTGCAGGCACTCGCCATGCTTGCGCGTTCGGGAGACGTCGATCCGGGAACCGTCACTCGAGCGATCAAGACGTACCAACTCGATGACCCAGCCGCCGCAGACGCGGGAAATACGGAAGGATCAGGGTGATTCGGCGAGACGAGGAGTCCCGCCGCACGAGTACCGAGTCGATTCCCGGATAAGGAGGTCGCGTGTCCGACGATCCACGACGTTTCCTTCGCTATTTGGATGCTGAACGCAACGCGTCACTGCTGTATCGGGCCCTGGCCGAATCCACCGACGGTGAGCAGCGGGAAGCGCTACTGGAATTGGCTGATGTCGAGGACAAGCACGCCCAACACTGGGTGGACAAACTCACCACCTACGGCGTCGAAATTCCGCCGGCTCCCACGGTGCTCAACGCCGATGACGAGCAGTTGGTGCGCCGGGCGCGATCGCTGGGATTGGTCTCCGTCCTGGACACCCTGGAGCAGAACGAAGGCGCAGACGCCGGCATGTACGACGACGAGCCCGAGGCCTTGCCCACGATGCCGTCCGATGAGCGAGAACACGCGGATGTGTTCCGAGCGCTCAAGGGGGGCGGGCCGGAGCGCTTTCCGCACCGAGAACGGTCAAGCAAAGGAGGCGAACCCTGGCACCGAGCGGACAAGTCCGGCTCGGTGCGCGCCGCCGTCTTTGGGGTCAGCGACGGACTGGTCTCCAACACCGCCCTCGTCATGGGCTTCGCCGGCGCAAGTCTTGCCGGTGCGATCGAGAACTCCGTCGTGCTGTTCGCCGGCTTGGCCGGACTGCTGGCCGGAGCCTTCTCGATGGCGGCCGGTGAGTACGTATCCATGGCCAGCCAACGCGATCTGTTCAAGCGAGAAATCGACCTCGAACGGCAAGAGTTGCTGGAAAAGCCAGAGGAAGAGCGTCTCGAGCTCGAACTCATCTACCGAGCCAAGGGGTTGCCCCGCGACCAGGCGCGAGCTGTGTCCGATCAGATCATGAAGGATCCTGAGATTGCGTTGGACACGTTGGCGCGAGAGGAGCTGGGCCTCGACCCCGACGAGTTGGGCTCGGCGTGGAAGGCCGCGGTCTCGAGTTTCCTCTCCTTCGCGATCGGCGCATCCGTCGTGGTTGTTCCGTATGCACTGTTTACCGGCATGACAGCGTTCGTTCTGGCCGTCGTTCTCGCCATCGTCAGTTTGATCGTGGTCGGTGGCCTCGTGGGCTCCCAATCCGGGCGCGGCATCGTCTTCAGTGCAGGGCGCCAGGTTCTGTGGGGTGTCGGAGCTGCAGGCGTGACGTACCTCGTCGGCAGCCTCGTCGGCGTGAACGTCGGATAGCCGGATACTCGGATAGCGCATGCGAACGCCGCTCGACGCCGGCTTCATCGATCGGCTGACCGCGGCCACCGGCGACCTCGCCACGCAGGCGACGGTCCGGATGGAATCTACCTACCCCTGGTATCGCCAACTGTCGGCCGATGAGCGCGCGTGGGTCTCTCTCGTCGCGCACGCCGGTATCTCCGCCTTCTTGGAATGGGCGTCCGACTCGAACGAGTCGCCGCAGTTGACCGCGGACGTTTTCGGTTCCGCACCACGCGAACTTGCGCGCATCGTGTCTCTTGAGCAGACCGTGGCCATGGTTCGAACCACGATCGACGTCGTCGAGTCCGCCATCGATGCGCTCATCGACGAGCCGGAGCGCTCGCTGGTACGGGAAGCGACCTTGCGGTACTCGCGCGAGATCGCGTTCTCCGCCGCCGAGGTCTACGCGCGCGCGGCCGAAGCCCGCGGCGCCTGGGATGCTCGACTCGAAGCATTGGTCGTCGACTCGATCCTGCGCGACGAGATGGACCCGTCGGTCGCCTCGCGCATTTCCGCGCTGGGGTGGTCCGACGCGGCACCGATAGCGGTGGTCGCGGGTTATGCACCTGTGTCGGACGTAGAAGGTGCACTCGATGTCTTACGCCGCGCATCGCGCAACCACGACCTGATGATGCTCACCGGAATGCACGGGGACCACCTCGTGGCGCTCGTCGGTCGGATCACCAGTGACGAGGACGCGTCACGCGCGGCACGACTCCTCGCACCGCACTTCGGACCTGGACCGGTGGTCATCGGTCGGCGAGCCACGGACTTCGACGCCGTGGGCATCAGCATTCGCGCCGCGACGGCAGCGGTGCATGCCGCCGACGCCTGGCCCCAGGCACCACGCCCGATCTCAACCGACGAATTACTCCCCGAGCGGGCCATCGCCGGTGATGCGACGGCACGGGCCGAACTCATCGAGTCCGTCTACCTCCCGCTCGCCGGAGAGGGGCACCTGCTGGCCACCGCTGAGGCATTCTTGGAGCAAAGCCCCTCCTTGGAGGGAACGGCCCGCCTGCTGTTCGTGCACCCCAACACGGTGCGCTACCGACTAGGCCGCATCACCGACATCACCGGGTTCTCGGCAACCGACCCTCGCGGGTCACTCACCCTGCGCTTGGCCCTGATGCTGGGACGAACGTCCTCCGTGGACTAGTCTTTGTGGGAATCCTCCAAAGCCCCTCGGCTGACTTTGGCCCGCAGGTCGAGAGTTCTTTGTAGCCATCCACGGAAGGCTTAGTGCGTGCTGGTAGTCGTCGCGCCCGGTCAGGGCGCCCAAAGTCCCGGCTTTCTTGCTCCGTGGCTCGATGTCCCGGGCGTGCGCGAGCGCCTCGAATGGCTGTCGGTGGTCAGCGGCATCGATCTTGTCGAGCACGGGACTACCTCCGACGCCGACACCATCAAAGACACTGCCGTCGCCCAGCCGTTGATCGTGGGCGCCGGGCTCGTCAGCCTGCTCAGCCTGTTCCCGCACCCATCCACCGCTTATTCAGCGATCGGCGCCGGCGCCGGCCACTCCGTCGGCGAGATCACCGCAGCCGTAGGCGCCGGAGTGCTCACCGCCGAGCAAGCGATGGTGTTTGTGCGCGAGCGCGGATCCGCTATGGCCGATGCCGCCACCCGCACGGCGACAGGCATGAGCGCCGTCCTCGGCGGAGATGCCGACGCCGTCGTCACCGCCTGCGACGCAGTGGGCTTGACGGCCGCGAACATCAACGGTGCCAGCCAAATCGTCGTCGCGGGAACGCAAACCCAACTCGCCGCATTCGCCGACAACCCGCCCGAGGGATGCCGCGTTCGTCCGTTGGAGGTCGCCGGCGCATTCCATACCGAACACATGGCGCCAGCCGTGGGTCACCTCGACAAACTGTCCAACGCCATCACGACCCACGACCCGCGCATCCGTCTACTCTCCAACGCCGATGGTCGCGTCGTTCACGACGGCCGCGATGTCCTTCGACGCCTAGTGCACCAGGTCAGCAATCCGGTCCGCTGGGACCTGTGCATGGAGACCATGGCCGATCTCGGTGTCACCGCGATTCTGGAAATCCCCCCGGCAGGAACGCTGACCGGCCTCGCCAAGCGAGCGCTGCCCGGAGTCGAAACACTCGCGGTCAAGACACCCGACGATCTCGATGCCGCGTGGGCGATGATCCAAGCCCACGGGACCGTTTCCGACCTGGACTCCAACCCCACCTGGCGCATGCTTGTGGCACCGGGCAAGGGCACGTTCCAACGGACCCTGGACGCGGTCGCCGGAGACGAACTTCCGCAGTCCACGATCGTCGGAAGCGTCGACACTCTCCGTGGCTCGACACCTGTGCACGCACCGCACGGCGGGGTGCTCGTGGAATGGCTGGTCGAGGACGGGGATCCGGTCTCACCCGGCCAACCCCTCGTGCGCTTGCACCCGATCAGCGATCACAGCGAAGGGGTGTACGCGTGAGCGCCCCCATCAAGGCGCCCGAGGGCGCACCGTTCGCGCGCATCCTTGCCACGGGCAGCTACCGACCCTCGCGTGTTGTCACCAACGACGAGATCTGCCAGACCATCGATTCATCCGACGAGTGGATTAGAGAACGCTCGGGAATCATCGAACGCCGCTGGGCCGGTGACGACGAGACCGTCGCCACCATGTCCGCCGCCGCTGCCGAGAAAGCCCTCGCCGCCGCAGGGCTCGGCTCCCAGGACATCGACGTCATCATCGTCGCCACCTGCACACACCCGTACCAGACCCCCACGGCGGCGTCGGAGATCGCCAGCATGATCGGCGTTCCTACCGCCGCTGCCCTGGACATCAGCGCGGCCTGTGCGGGGTTCACCTACGGCTTGTCCATGGCGCAAGACATGATCCGGGGCGGGAGCGCGAGGCACGTACTCCTCATTGGAGCAGAAAAGCTCAGCGCCTTCACCGACATCTACGACCGCAGCACCGCTTTCATATTCGCCGACGGCGCGGGGGCTGTTGTCGTCGGGCCTTCGTCAACACCTGCGATCAGCCCGGTCGTGTGGGGCGGCGATGGCGACCAACTACAGGCGATCAACATGACCCAGAACTGGGTGGATTTCAAAGCCAACGGCTTCGACACCTTCCCCGCGATCTCGATGAACGGCCAGCAGGTCTTCCGCTGGGCTGTCTCGGAGATGACCCGGGTGTGCAGAGAATCACTCGAGACCGCCGGCATCACCGTCAAGGACCTCGACGCCTTCATTCCGCATCAAGCCAACAACCGCATCACCGACGCGCTGGTACGTGCCCTCGAACTCCCGGATTCCGTTGCGGTTGCCCGCGACATCATCACCACCGGGAACACCTCCGCAGCGTCTATCCCGCTGGCCATGGACCGGATGCTGGCCAGTGGTGAGATCCATCAGGGAGGAAACGCCCTTCTGGTTGGATTCGGCGCGGGCCTGGTCTTCGCCTCGGAGGTCGTTACCCTCCCTTAGCCCCACACGCACCGACGCCCGAGAGTCGGATACAACTACATAGTTCGCCACAACGACGACGGAAGTCCCGTCGCCAACGAAAGGGAAACACATGAGTCAGCAGGAAATCCTCGCCGGCCTCGCCGCGATCGTGAACGAGGTAGCCGGAGTCCCCGTGGAGGATGTCCAGCCGGACAAGTCATTCGTCGACGATCTGGATGTCGACTCACTGTCGATGGTCGAGGTTGTGATGGCCTCAGAGGATAAGTGGGGCGTCAAGATCCCCGACGAGGAAGTCAAGAACCTCAAGACCGTCGGTGACGCTGTCGCCTACATCGAAGCCAACTCGTAAGCCCGCGGAGCGGGGCGCACGACCGTCGAGGTTCGTCTCGCCCCGCACCCGTGAGAAGTGTCAGGGAGTCGCACAGTGAGCACGCCAGAGGTAGTCGTCACCGGTTTGGGAATGACCACGCCGGTCGGCGGAGACGTCGCCAGTAGTTGGTCGGCGATTCTCGCTGGACAATCGGGGGTCCGCCCGATCGATGCGGAGTGGATCGCCGAGCAGCCGTCGCGAATCGCGGGTCAGCTCGCGGTGGAGCCGTCCGAGGTGCTCACCAAGGTCGAAACACGCCGACTCGACCGCTCCCAGCAGGCAGCGGTCATCGCCGCTCGAGAGGCATGGCAGGACGCAGGCGCACCAGCGGTGGAACCCGAGCGCCTGGGCACCGTCATCGGCACCGGGATCGGTGGGGTTACCAGCCTGCTCGAGGCCTACGACACGTTGAACGAGCGTGGATGGTCACGCGTATCCCCACACATGGTCACGATGATCATGCCCAACGGGCCGGCTGCCGTAGTCGGCTTAGAGATCGGCGCCCGCGCCGGAGTGCACTCTCCGGTCAGCGCCTGTGCATCGGGAGCCGAGGCGATCGCCAACGCCGCCCGGATGATCCGCGACGGTCGGGCCGACGTTGTGCTCACCGGCGGCACCGAAGCGGTGATCTGCGGAATCACCATGGCGGGCTTCTCCGCTATGCGCGCACTCTCGACTCGAAACGACGACCCCACCGCAGCCTCTCGTCCGTACGACACCGATCGTGATGGCTTCGTCATGGGCGAGGGGGCCGGCATCGTGGTGCTGGAGTCTCGCGATCATGCCAAGGCTCGCGGAGCCAGCATTTACGGCGTGTATGGCGGGGCAGGCATGACCTCCGACGGTCATCACATTGCCCAACCCGATCCCGAGGGTAGTGGCGCCGCCCGCGCGATGACCGCGGCCCTCGCGGACGCAGGTGTATCGGCCGCCGACGTTCACCACGTGAACGCGCACGCCACGTCCACTCCGCAGGGGGACATCGCCGAGGCCGTGGCCATTCGACGGGCCCTGGGGTCGGATGCCGATCAAGCGCTGGTCACCGGTACGAAGTCGATGACCGGCCACCTGCTCGGCGGGGCGGGCGCCATCGAATCGATCTTCACGATCCTGGCCCTTCGGGACCGCACCGCACCCCCCACCATCAACCTCCAGAACATGGATCCTGAGATTCATATCCCGGTCGCGGCCAATTCCCCCCACGAGCTGCCGTCGGGCGACATCGCCGCCCTGAACAACTCGTTCGGTTTCGGCGGCCACGACGTCGCCCTCGTCTTCCGGAGCGCCTAAGTGACCGCACCCACGACTGCATCGAGCACCGCATCGAACGCGGCATCGCCGGAGTCCACCGAAGTAGATCCGCGCTCACCCACGGTTCGCCTCGGCATGTTCTTCGACGATGGTGAGTTCGAACTCATCACTCCTCAGGACGACCGAGGAGTGCTTGTCGCCGTCGGCCGGGTGGCGGGCGCCCCCTGCGTCGCGTTCGCAACCGACCCCACGGTTCAAGGTGGGGCGATGGGCAACGACGGTTGCCGCGCCATCGTCACCGCGTACGACCGAGCCTTCGCCGACTCGGTGCCGGTCGTGGGAATCTGGCATTCCGGTGGTGCGCGTCTGCGCGAAGGGGTGCTGAGCCTCGACGCCGTCGGCCGAGTCTTCGCCGCGATGACCAGAGCCTCGGGGAAGGTCCCGCAGATCTCCGTCGTCCTCGGCCCTGCGGCCGGTGGCGCCGCCTACGGTCCCGCGCTGACAGATCTGGTGATCCTCGGCCCCAAGGGCCGCATCTTTGTCACCGGCCCGGAAGTCGTGAAGTCGGTCACCGGCGAGGCGGTCGACATGGACATCCTCGGCGGCCCGGAACCGCATGGACGACGCAGCGGCGTCGTGCACATCACTACCGACACCGATCAAGGTGCGCTCGATGAGGCACGCACACTGGTGAGCCTGCTCGAGCAGCAGGGTTCGATGAACGTCGAGAGCGTCGAGGACACCGATCTCGGCGCCCTCATGCCGGAATCATCACGCCGGGCCTACGACGTGCACCCGTTGATTGAGGGATTCGTCGATCACGGAACCTTCACCGAATTGCACGCCAAATGGGCGCCCAACATCGTCGTCGGTCTAGGACGCCTGGGCGGGCGCACGGTGGGCGTCATCGCAAACAACCCCCTGCGCCTGGGTGGGTGCCTGGACTCTTCCAGCGCTGAGAAGGCATCGCGCTTCGTGCGTATGTGCGATGCCTTCGCCGTGCCGCTTGTCGTCCTTGTCGACGTTCCCGGCTATCTTCCCGGCCTCGGTCAGGAGTGGGAAGGTGTCGTGCGTCGCGGTGCCAAACTCCTGCATGCGTTCGCCGAGTGCGTCGTCCCCCGCGTCACCGTCGTCACGCGCAAGGCCTACGGCGGCGCCTACGTCGCCATGAATTCGGCCTCGCTGGGAGCGACCAAAGTGTTCGCCTGGCCCGATGCCGAGGTGGCCGTCATGGGTGCCGTCGCTGCGATCCGCATTCTGCACCGCAAGCGCCTCGCCGAGGTCCCGCCCGAGTCACGCGAGCAGGTGGAACTCGAACTCGCAGCGGAGCACGAAGTGATTTCCGGGGGGATCAAGCGCGCGGTCGAGATGGGCGTCGTGCACGACGTGGTCGATCCCATCGCGACCAAACGTGCCGTGGCGCAAGTCCTATCGGACACCCCGGGTGTTCGCGGGCAGCACGGCAACATTCCGCTGTAGATCGTCAGGCCCGCACAACGTCGACATCGTAGGCACCAAGTTGCGGGTCACGACTGAGAATGACGCAGCTTTCCTCCATCGCTTGCGCAACGAGCATGCGATCGAACGGATCTAGGTAAGAGTGCCGAGCAGAAAACGCATCACGCCTCGCCGGCGAATGCTGCCTCGACATCCGGCATAGAGTCATCGAAGTTGTCGGCGATCCACATGCGGCCCTTCGCGTTGCCACGTCCGGGGCGCGTACCGGCCCATGGTTCAACCGGCACCAGCCGGACAACGGGCTTGCCCGCTCGGGTAATCACCACGTCTTCGCCCGCCTCGGCCCGCTCCAACAGCTCAGACAGGATCGTTGTGGACTCGTCAACATCGACCATCACGCTCATCCCTGCACCATAGATGACTTCATCTGACGTAGTCCTACTTGATCCCGAAGTGGGCAGCGACGCACTCCCTGGGGAAATTCAGTACGTCGGCTTGTCCGGCTCGAACTCCGACACCCAGGCGTTGATGCCACCACCGACGTGAATTGCATCGAATCCGGCTCCCTTTGCGGCCACGAGCGCCTCTGCGGATCGACCACCCGACCTGCAGTAGAGAACCACCTGCTTATCCTGCGGCAACTTCTCAAAGGCCTCTCCCGTGAGGAATTCGCCCTTGGGGATGAATTCCGATCCGTCGATAGCGACGATGCTCCACTCGACCGGCTCGCGAACATCCACGAGCACAAAATCCCGACTGCCGGCGGCTCGCTCGTCGAGCATGGCCTTCAAGTCGTGCACGGAAATCGTGAAGTCCTGGACTGCGTCAGCCGCCGAATCTGAGGTCACACCGCAGAATAACTCGTAGTCGATCAGTTCGGTCACCGTCGGGGTGTCCCCGCACGCAGCGCAGTTCGGATCCTTGCGGATTGTCACCTGGCGGTAATCCATCTCACGGGCGTCGAAGACCATGAGCCGTCCCAGCAGTGAGTCTCCGACTCCGGTGATGAGCTTGATGGCCTCGGTCACTTGGATGGAGCCGATCGATGCGCACAGAACGCCGAGAACGCCGCCCTCTGCGCACGAGGGCACCATCCCCGGTGGCGGGGGGTCGGGGTACACGCACCGGTAGCACGGTCCGTGCTCGGCCCAGAACACCGACGCTTGGCCGTCGAGACGGTAGATCGACCCCCACACGTAGGGCTTTCCCAGGAGCACGCACGCATCGTTGACCAAATAGCGGGTAGCGAAGTTGTCCGTGCCGTCAACAATCAGGTCGTACTGCGCGAATAGCTCCATCGCGTTGGAGGAATCCAGGCGCTCGGTGTGCAGGTTCACCTGCACGAAGGGGTTGATCTCCGTAACCGACTCACGAGCACTCTCCGCTTTAGAACGTCCCACGTCATTGTGCCCATGAATAATTTGTCGTTGCAGGTTCGATTCGTCGACGACGTCAAAGTCGATGATGCCGAGAGTGCCCACACCGGCTGCTGCGAGATACATCAACGCCGGTGATCCGAGGCCACCGGCGCCAACACACAGCACCCGGGCGTTCTTCAAGCGCTTCTGACCGTCCATCCCCACGTCGGGGATGATGAGGTGGCGGCTGTATCGGCGAACCTCGTCCATGGAGAGGTCGCCGGCCGGCACAACCAATGGCGGCAGACTCACGGCATCTCCTCGATTCAACCGAGCTGCTTGATCTTTCGACGAAGGCTAACGACTCCTCGCTGATGAGCGTTACCGCCCTCGACACCTGTCGGCCCTCGATCGAGGGCCGACAGCCTTAGGTCGGCCGCCCCATCATCTGTGCCATGCCCTTCTCGATGGACTTCCAGATAGAGGATGGAACAACGCCCTGCACAGGACCCAGTGCCCACTTGTTCACGGTGCTCAGCGCCCACATTTGAACCACAGAGTCTCGCGATATTCCGGCAGTCCCTGACGGAATGAAAACCGCACCCGGCAGGACAGCCCACCTTGTTTGAGTCGTCACTGAGGCAACCAGGGTGGTCTGCAAGCGCGAACGGTTGAGTTCATCTCCCTGTACAACAACAACTGGTCGCGGACCTTGCGGTTCCGAGCCGACGGCTTTTCCAAAGTCGAACCAACGCACTTCCCCCTGGGCTACGAGATCAGGAGTCACCGTCGCCTTCCTCCCATTCGTGCGCGGTGGCCCGCAGATACTCCATGCCGTAGTTGACGACGGCCTGATCTTCGGAGGGGTCGTAATCGGTCGCTTCAAGGACAGCGTTGATCTCCGCCACCCGATCGTCCTGAGCGAATTCCTCCACGTACTGCCGGGCTGCGTCAGCAAAGAACTGAGATCGAGAGATCCCCATCTTCTGCACCTGTGCCTCAACGGCCTGGAACACGTCATCGGGAACGGAAATCGCGAACTTCACACTTCGAGTATGACTAGGTATTACCGATTCGTCAAGCAGCATCTCCATTCCCCAACCCTGCAACTCAGGCACCCGAGCCGACCAGTCCCGCGTCGGGTCTGGGGATACGCCCGCGCGATGTGAATGCCACCTGCTACTGGTCGAGATGTTGGGTACAGACATCGCCTCTCACTGATTGAGGGAACGATTGCTCCCACTCGTCGCCTACGGTTGTCCTTCACACCCAGCTGCGTTCACTTCGGGAAAGAAGGTCACGAATGGCCAAGGAATTCACCTACCGTCAATCTTTCGAAGCCGATCCGATCACGGTTTTCGCCATGCTGTGTGATCCGGAATACGTTCAAGCCAAATGCGCCGCTACCGGTTCCCTGGAGACGACGGTGGACGTGAACGCCACCCCCGATGGTGCAGTGACCATTACCTCGACCAGAGTCTTGCCCGCTGACGTGCCGGCTCCAGCGAAGAAGTTTGTCGGCGAGACGATCTCTGCGACCGAGACACAGGAATGGTCAGCGGCAAGTCCTGACGGTTCCCGCACAGCCGCCGTGTCCGTCGACTTCAGCGGCCCACTGTCGTTTTCCGGGTCCTTGTCTCTCGCTCCGGCTGCCGACGGCTCCTCCGTCCAAACGCAGGGAACATTCAAAGCGTCCGTTCCCTTTGTCGGCGGCACTATCGAATCGGTCGCAGCGGAGCAAACAGAGAAATACCTGAAGGCAGAGGAACGAGTTGCGGCTGAGTGGCAACGCGACCGCGGCTAGCGGGACCCAGATTGCCTGCGACCGCGGTTAGCGGGACCCAGATTGCCTGCGACCGCGGCTAAGGGGACTCGAGCAGTTTCACCCCGCCAGTTGCTCTGCGAACTCATCTCGCCATGCGTGCGCGCTGGTGCGCAGGGACGTATCGAGAACGAGTTTGCGCCGACTGGAGTCCATCAGATTGGCACCGATCGCCTCCAGGTCCTCTCGTCCCGGACCGATCGCATAGACCCGAGCACCGGATGCGCGCACCAAGACCATTTCATCACGGCATACCTTCGTAACTTGAGCTCGCCATCGGCGCTCGAGCCGCGCGGGAATGCCCGACGGCGAATCCATCTCGAAAGACACCATGGGAGCGATGACGTACACCTCGTCAAGACCCGAGTGAGCAATGACATCGACCGATGTAGCTGATACCGCTCCCCCATCGACGTACGTGCGTCCACCGATATCCACCGGAGTGAACCATCCGGGGATCGCGCACGATGCCATGACAGCGCTGGACAGCGGTGCCACGGGAGCTCCCGATCTGCCGAAGACCACGCGGTGCCCATCGGCGTAGTCCATGGCGACGACCCACAGGTTTTGGTGGGATGACCATTCGCCGAACGGCGTCACCGCATCAATCAAGTGACCGACGCGATCAAGGGACCGGCCACCCTCCGGTAGGAACGCCGAGAGAACGGTGGTTGCGGGAAGTCGGCCCAGGTGCCGAAGACTCGATCGGATGAGCGCCGGCGAGCCAGGTCCTCGCAGCTTTGGGACTCCCGGCTTATGTCCACCTGTTGCTCGATCCGGATCCCATTGATACCCGGCGAGAGGCCCCTTTGTGACCTGCTCGTCCTGGTAGTGGGCAATCAGTTCGTCGGTGCTGACACCGCAGGCAACCAGTGAGGCAAGCACCGACCCAGCACTGGTTCCCACGAGTATGTCGGCGTCTTTGGCGCGCAACCCCGTCGCTTGTTCCCATGCAGACAAGGCGCCAACAGCCCAGGTTCCTCCCAACACTCCACCGCCGCCGAAGACGATCGCCCGACGAGCAGTGCGCTCAACAGACCGAGATTGCGAGGTCATACTGCATCGGCCCTACCCGGGATAATGCGAAGTCCCGACTCCTTAGATGCGGCTTCCTTGAGTTCGGACAATGCATCTGCCAGCCCGTCGATGATCACGCTGACGTCGGCCAGGGCATCTCGGTCTGCGGTAAGCCCCACAAACATCAACCCCTGATACGAAGTCAAGCCGATACCGAGCGCCTGTCCCTGCACAAGTGGAGAGAACGGATAAGCCGAGATCATTTCGCTTCCGGCCGCATACAAAGGACGCTGTGGACCAGGAACATTGGTGATCGCAACGTTGTAGGCGCGATTCGACAACGTCGTGCCCACTCGGGCGCCGAGAGCGTGGAGTGTGGGAGGCCCGAAGCCCGCAATGCCGGCGAGAGCTCGGGCGCCCACCAAGCGTTCAGTGTTCCCCAGGTCGCGCATGTGAAAAGCGATCTGGTGCAGTCGAACGATCGGGTCAGCCTCGCCAACGGGAAGGTCGAGCAAGAACGCTCCCACCTGGCCGGCAACGTTCGTGTCTCGCCGGGATGTGCCCTCGGACTGGATACTCACCGGGACCAGAGCCCTCAAGGTTGCGGACGCATCGAGCACACGTCCCCGATTCATTAACCACTCACGCAGAGCCCCGGTGACAACGGTCAAGACGACGTCATTAACCGTCCCCACGCTCGTTCCGTGAACTTGCTGCAGGTCTTCCAGGGAGACTTCTGTTCTCGCGAATCGCCGTTGAGCACCGATGCGTGTGTTCAGGGGGCTCTCGATCGGCGAACGGATCATGGAGAAGACAGATTTCACGAGACCCACGCTCGTGTCCTTCGCCCAAACGGCCACAGCCTCAGCTGCGGCACCAACATCGCGAACACCGGTGTTGAGGACATCCCACGCAACCGTCGGACGCGTCAAAACACTCGACAGAGCAGATCCGATCAACTCCGGATCCGAGGGCTCAGGTCGAGGATTCCACACATCCGGGGTGTCGTCCGGAACTTCAGCGTGCGAATCGAGCATCACCTGTGCGATATCAATGGCACCGGTCCCGTCGACGAGAACCTGGTGGCTCTTGGTCACAACAGCGAAGTTCCCGTTCTCCAAACCTTCGATGAGGTACATCTCCCACAAGGGTCGTGACCGGTCGAGCGGACGAGCCATGAGTCGTGCAACCAATTCATCTAACTGGTCGCGCGTGCCCGGATTCGGTAGCGCGGAACGTCGCACGTGATACGCGACATCAAATGTGGCGTCGTCGACCCACACGGGTCGCGACAGCCCCAACGGCACCTCGCGGATCCGCTGCCGATATCGGGGAACGTGCGCGATGCGGTTGCGGATCAGGCGAACGAGTCGCTCGTGATCGAACCCACCCTTCGGGGGTCGAAAGATGGCGACTCCGCCAACGTTGCGGGGCGTAGAGGTGTCCTCGGCAAACCACAACGCGCTGTCTGTCGCGTCTAGACGATCCACCCTGACCCCTTCCCAAGTACCCACAAGTGTTACATGCCCGCTTTAGGAATGATGGCAGCATCCACCGACCAGCCACACAACGCTGCGGTTGAAGGTCGCCGATCGACGAACTGCGTTGCTCCGGCGAAACTGAAGTAGGAGGCCGGGTAGTTGTCGTGCCGTTGGCCTCACTCAGGCCGACAATTGCACGTCCACGTATTTGTCGATGACTCCAAAGTTGCGTCGCATTCTCGATAGGGACGACGCCTCCGAAAAGAGAGAGCCGCGTTCCAGGCACACTCTGACTCCGTCATCAAAGGCAAGCAGATGGACAGGGAAATCAAGACCCACCTCGTTGATCAGCCTCTTTACATTGGATTCAAGACCCCGTGATCTTCGCGGCACTTGATTCACCACCACGTCCACACGCGAGTGCGACGTCAATGCGAGGACGTCGGGCAGGTCTTCCACGAGACGAGCGAGTCCGACAACATCTGGCCGCGTGACAGCTACGACGAAATCGCATGCCGTTGCCCTGCGGATGGAGTCTCGGCCAGGAACCCGGCTGGTCACAGCCATCGATTTTCGCTGAGAACGGTTCAGCGACGCTTCTTCTTTTTCGAAGCATTCTTGCGATTGCTCCGCTCCGCGCGGCGCCGTTCAGCACGAGATGCGTTCGGGTCCACCTCCACGATGCCATCCTCGTCAGCGTCCATCTCTCCATGAATGATTCCGCCGGATTCATCAGGCGCGGAGTACTCCAAATGGTCAGGTCTCGAGGGGCCCAAACCTGCAGCCTCAATCGTCGGGCTTTCTTGTGCTTCCTGTGATTGCGTAGCTCCAGCAGAAACCGCGGCTGCTATCGCAGCTCCCGCCTCGCTCTCGCTCGCATCGGACAGCACCTCGATCTGCTCCGCAACTTCCGGTGCGACCTGGGGCTTGACCTCGACCTCGACATTGAAGGCGTAACCGACCGTTTCCTCCTTGATGCCATCCATCATGGCGGTGAAGAGGTCGAATCCTTCGCGCTGATATTCCACCAAGGGATCGCGTTGCGCCATGGCCCTGAGGCCGATGCCATCGCGAAGGTAATCCATCTCATACAGGTGTTCGCGCCACTTGCGATCCAGCACGGTCAAAATGACCTTGCGCTCCAATTCCCGGGTGACGTCTTCCCCGAGTTCTGCTTCCCGTCGACCGTAGGACGCTTGAGCGTCATCGACAAGAACCTCCGCGAGGAAGTCCGAACTGATTCCGGCGCGGCCGCCGCCCGAATCTTCTTCTACCTGCTCAACGGTCACCGACACCGGATACAACTGCTCGAGAGCCGTCCACAGTTGCTCAAAATCCCAATCTTCGGGGTAGCCCTCGGCCGTGG
>Ga0163109_10000983_pt1 | contig 22594 bp, 42 predicted proteins | sample CRUFie1St13metaG_FD_108704 | JGI IMG/M metagenome (GOLD analysis project Ga0163109, IMG submission 108704) | Marine microbial communities from the Costa Rica Dome - CRUD Field 142mm St13 metaG | ecosystem: Environmental > Aquatic > Marine > Oceanic > Photic zone | place: Costa Rica: the Eastern... | reverse complement strand
TCGATCATAGCTTTCTTTGGGAGGTGTACCAAATTCTCCTCATGCTCAACATGATCACGGACTTCATCTTCTTCTCCGATGTTGAGCATAAACTGGCGAAAAGCTAAAATTCCTCCAGAAAATGTGAATACAATTAGAAAAACCTTTATAAATTCTGCAAGGTTACCGCTCATATTTATTCCTTGTAGTAGTTTGCTAAGCCCATAAGAGTTGGCGCCCAGAGGCCAACAAAAATGCCAAATCTTTCTGCATGGGCGGGATCAGTATCGCCTGCAGAAATCCAGGTGATAATTGAACATGCAACTGACGCCAGAGACGCATAGAAGCACAAGTTTGATAAATTATTATTAGTTTTCATTTTTTTCCTTTCTTGTAATAATAAAATTTGTGGGTTGCCCGAGACTCGAACTCGGAACCAGCGGATTAAAAGTCCGATGCGCTACCATTGCGCCAGCAACCCTAAAGCTCTAAGGCATTGAAATTGTTGAGAATTTTATTCTTTCACCATACTCTTGTTCTAGATTTTTTTTCTTTTTAAGACAAACTTTCTTTAAGGCATAAATATGCTGTTGTGGTCCTTTGTCAATTCTGTAGGATAATTTGTATATTGTCACGCTTCACTCACTATTTCTAAACTATCTGAAGTGGTCCAAAATATTCCATAATCACCTGGCCACTTGACTCGAACAGAAGGAGTGTCCGTCGTGCCGTCAACCCTTGTCCAAGTGTTCACTTGAAGCACAATACCAACTAAACCTTCAGTCACAAGGCCTGGTTTATATTTTTTCTTCACTAAATCGCCGGGCTTCATGCTCGTATATCCTTGCTCTCAATTCAGACGATGACCATTTATGATTTCTACTATTAAAGTATAGCTCAATATCTAGGTCGTGTCCAGTAAATTCTTTATTTTCATGATCAGCACCAAGAATCCTAAGATCTGGCTTGAGTTCTGTCAACAGATTGTATAGTTCTTCTTCGGTTTCATAAACCATAACTTCGTCTACATATTTCACAGCACTAATCTGTATTAAACGCTCGCGGATGGACTGAATTGGCTTATTTTTATGGCATCTGTCCACTGAGGGGTCCGTCTGTAATCCAACGATCAAGTAATCACAGACAGACTTGGCCTCCTTCAACATCAATATATGACCTGCGTGAAGCAAGTCAAAAGAGCCACAGGTAAAGCCACGCTTCATCCTAAAAGACTCCTGAGCTTGTCTTGATATGTAAGCCTACCCATCTCTTGGTCTTGCTTGTGAGATTCGGCAAGGCGGCGCAATTTAGTGTGCTTTTGGCCTAGTTTATATGCTAACAGAACATCATCTGATAACCTACCTGGCTTCACCTTGTATGTTTCCCATCTCTGCGACGTTATCTTGCCAAGTCCCACGCACTGAAGCGGGTCCGGTGTGTGCTGCCCTCTGCGATTCAGACATAGCGCCACAATGCGGTGAGGCGGAATAACATACCAATCACCGGAGTCTGTATCCTTTGACACTAAGACATTATATTTATTTGGCCTCACTTGGTTTAGTGTGGTTTTCTTAACCTCGACAAAATATACTTCACCGGTTGTTGGGTCCGTACACTCAACATCGCCGCGCGGATCGTTCTTCTTCAACTTGTATGAGCCAGGGACAATTGAGATAAATTCATCCTCTGTGCTATCTCCAGCAAAAGTAATACCTTTATTGTTCATTTTTCATCACCCATATCTGTTTAGACCGTACTGAGTTGGTCTTATATCCTTATCACTAAACCTTACAATGCACTGCTCATTGTGCAGCTCTCTTATCGCATCTCTGAAAACAGAATCAGTTAGCACGATCCCCAATTCATCACAATAGTTACTAACACTCCCAAACAAAGTATTAGCATTTGTAGATCTTCCTGGTTCATATGGTACTGACTCCATGATTAGTCTCTTTGTTCTCGTAATCACAAATTTCTCTTTCTCCAACAATCATAAGCAACTGAGCCGACAAATATTGCGGCTGCTAAAGTTGCGACATTCAAAATAAAATCAACCATCATTTGTCCCTACCATAAAGTTCGTCTATTTTTCTCTTTTGTTTTGCTTGCCTAACCGATTCTCTGATCGCTTCTTCGAATCTTATCTGATTTATTGCATTGATGACTCTGTTTTTCATATAGAAAACAAACAAAACAAATAAAGATAAATATAATAATTCCATCATTTATTCAATTCCTTTTTAGCTTTGCGATAAGTCCTAAAACTCAGACGCACAGTCTCAAACATCACGAAACCTCTAAAAGCAGAAACCACCACTGGTGAAAGAACACAATAAAGCAAAAATAAAGTAAACCAATCCATAATTCCTCTCTCGTATCTGTTACTATATTACGCTAATTTGATCTCGATGTCAAGGTTTTTTATGTTTTTTTCTGAAGATATAATTCTCCAGCGTTTTTGTGGCCACCAGCGTGCGTGGCCCTTGTTATCCAGTATCAAGACGTCTCCTAAATTTTCATTAATCTCCAATACAAGACCCCAAGCCATGAGAGATTGCCACTCGCTAGTATTTGATATGTAGCAGGCTACTAAATCGCCTTTTTTTATAGTCATAGTAAAGTAAATATGACTTATAACAATGATTTAGTTATTCTTTACTGCAATAAATTACCAAAAAAAATAAAAATACTAAGCCTAATCCCATTGAACCTTTCCATAGGATCAGCCACATTAACTCAGGCATAAGGAATCCACCAGGGAGGCTGTTCTCGTCGCCTTGCCCTCACCAGTCTACTTCTAATTTTGTTCTCTTTCATCTCCATGACATCTCTCATGTCTGTGGAGTCCAGTTGAGCGCGGTTGTAGACATTCGCGCTGGGTCTATTTTATATTCTGGTGGATTCGTCCAATGAATGTATATAGCAGGTAATAAACCTACGTCTACATTGTTGACCATCGGACATATATTAATCAACTACTACTACTCTTTCTTTGGTCTCGAAGTAAGGCCGGGATGCGTATGCCTCCGTGGTCATCCACATACGCTGACACTTGCTAGGTCTTGGCTTTGGCGCCATCATATCCGTAAGGATGATGTGACCATCGAACGACTTGTTGTTAACGTACTCAGTTGGCGCGTCAAAGCAAGTTCCACCTGTCATAACTCGCTGTACTTGGACTTTCTTACCTTTCTTCCAATCCCAAACCAGATTCTCATCAACACGAGTGTCGAAAGGTATAACCGTGAACTCTGCAATTTCTGCAAGTTTGTTAAGTTCTGCGAAGAACTTGGCCAACATATCGTCACTTACTGATCCGGACTGGTCAATGCTGATTGCAACGCGGGCGATTCGATTAGCTTTGCGACCAGGATGCACGTACGCATATCGTCTGTTGATCCTCTTAATAGAGCTAGAACGATTTGCTTTCTGGCTGGCTTTTACAAAGTATCGAAGGACTTTCTTCCAGTCCACTTTGGTTTCCAAGATCTTCATAATCTTCTTGCGGCAATCCTGAGAAACTGTACCCCAACTGTTGTTCTTTGCACATTCCTCTCCAGCTTTTCGTACGATATCCTTGAGACGTTCCTTAGCCATATCCTTAACTTCTTGGCTGCATTTACCCCAACCACTGTGGTCATCGAGGGTTTCAATGTCCGCTTCGTCAAAGTCACCAGGATTGCTAGATGGCTCGCCGCCTTCACCTTCTTCGTAGATGTCCTGCTCCTCCTTGGTGGTCTTCTTCTTGGGAAGATTGGCCAGATACCACTCTGCACTCATACCCTTGGGCAGATCCTTGAACGGACCCTCGCCAGGAATCAAACCGCCTTCTGGTAAATTACTCAAGTGTGAGTTGATTGCCAGGTCTGTCGCAATGTTCCATCGCTTGATGTTCTCACCCTCCGGCATTCGGTCGGTTACATGCAAGAATGTGATATGATAGAACTCGTGCTTTAGTACATCGCGTCGTTCTGCATCTGAGAGGCCCTCGAAGAAGTCTGGGTTGTACAGCATCTCAAACTGGGCTGTACTTGGATTGACCATGACGCCCGCCGTTGGAATGCTGTAGGTTGCTCGCTTGTCAATGCGACGAGATACAGCAGCAAAGAAAGGCTCGTCCATCAGCAGACGAGCCGTGTGAATGTTAAGATCGAAACTAGACATTGTCCTAATCCTTACTCAGAGTCGCCAGCCAAAATCTTGACGAGATAATCAGAAACAGAGTCACCTTCAACCTGTGACTGGTGTAGCTTGATGGTGTTATTTATCTCGCCGTTGCCAAGTACTGACCACAACTTCATCGCCACCTCAGAAGGAAGGGAGATAAAATACCTTGCAAGGTTGTCCACCTTGTCCTGATCAAGCTCAGTCTTGAAGACATCGGCAGCATCGAACTTGTCGATTAGAGCTGTGTGATCGTTGATGCCAAAATCCGCAACCTTGTGCAAGTTACCGTGATCAAGAATGTCCTCGACAGTTACTTGTCTGTCATAGTTCTGAACGAAGTCATTGAACGCCACCGCAGCTTCAAAACCTACGAATGCAGCTGTCAAGGAATACAAAGTTGGAGAAGCCTGCTCCAGAAGGTCAGCTTTCTGCAAACATTCGTCTAAGCGCTCCCACGAGCGTCGCGATGGATAGACCTTGTTTGGTTCAAAGTCATCTGAGTGTTCAAGATGTGTGCGATTAGTATTGATAAAGTTCCAAGTAACCTCCGAGACATCTGAGTCCTTGGCCCATGACAACCAGTCCTCAACGCTAGGCTCAACATCGAACACTGTCCAACGATCAAGCTCGGCTGGGTCCATCTCACCAACTTGATACTGTGAACCATGCTCACCGCCATTGACAGCAGCAAAAACTAGCGTGTCAGGATGAAGCGTGTGGCCATTGAGCTTGCGTGAGTCTGTAAGCTCGAAGATACCTTGGCGAACCTCAAGAGTTGCACGGTCAACCTCGTCAAGAAACAGGACAACAGGTCGGTCACAAGCAGCTTTGAACCAGTCAGGTGGATTGAAGCGTGTTGAATTACCCTCGATAGAAGGCAGGCCAACCAAATCACCCTCAGTCATTTGAGATGCCCGACGTTCCACTACCTCCATGCTCCGTTGCGCGGCGTACTGATAGACAACGGTAGACTTACCGATGCCGTGGCGACCTCGTAACAAGACAGGCTTGCGTACATTGGTAACGTGGTGAACGATGTTTGAGAATGTTGCGAAGTCAACTGCCATGATGAATCTCCTTAGTTGTTAGCAGTTATTGGTTACTCTCTCACTGTATATAAATAGTATAGCACGGGCGGGTATCGAAGTCAAGAAGTATTTTTATGAAAGTTGGACGATTTTTTGGAATGCGAGCTTTTCAGCTTCGCTCATACCACACGTAGACAACTTGATTGCCAACTTCAAATCACAATTGGGATGCTTCGCCAAGCACTTAAGGCTGTGCTGGCGGCTATAAGCCGAAAAATCATGAACGGCATGTCTCTTTGGGTCTAAGTAATCGTCATACGCTCTATTCAGTAGGCAAATCGGACTGTGTTGCGCTCCGTCGCCATACCAAGAATAGCCGCCAATAAAAGTTGCCACAGCTCTGTGGTGGGCGTGGCTCCAAATTTGGGGATACCTTTCATATAATTCAACATATTTTTCAGGCTCATTTTCATAATGTCCTGCTTGAACCATTTGCGCCTTAATCACATAGGCGCGCGGCTGGTCATTCCATAAGTAATCCCTGACAGTCTGATCTAGACCTTCATTGTATGACAAGTGGTCTCTGGCAACCTTGTAGCCGGTTCTAGCAATGGCCATTTGTAGGTCGGCAGGAAGGAAGCGATTCTTAGCTAAGCCATTCAATTCTGAATTTGTCATCTGGAGGACGTGTCTAGTTAGTTTACTCACTACTGCAATCTTTCAATCTCATATGAAATGTTTTCTGCTACTTCAAAAAGTTCTGACTTCTCAAAACCCCATGTTGGGATGTCCAACATTTCTATTCTTTTAATTTCCATATCTATAATATCAAAGATTTGCTTGAAAGTCAAGCTTTTCTTACTGTCTTTTTTCAGTAGTGGGTGTTCTGGGTGCTCTTGAAACGGGTCTATCATTTTCTTCCTTTTCTAAGTGTTCCAACCACCTGGCTCTAACCCAGCGTTCGTCGCCATTGACAAAATGTACTCGACAGTGATACTCATCAACGTGCCAAACCCAATCATCAGGGTTTATCATATGGTTGTTTATTAGTGACTTTTGTATAACAAGTCCTGGTATCTGGTCTTCTTGCATTAGACGGGGACAATACACCAAATCACCTACATCAAATTTCTGTCTCATATACAATATAATAGCATGAAATAACTAAAAAGTCAAGTATTTTTTGCTAATAAGCATATTTTATCTCTCTTCTTGAGTGGTGAGGGTTCTGCCCAAGGATCTGTATCGGCCATTGGACTGTGTACCCATAAACCCTGTTAGGGTGACACTTTACTATCAATCCAACTACGTTAGAATCCTTCATAGTAATTGGAATGTTCCACTGTCTTTTTTTTCCATAAGCAGAAAGTTTTACCAAATCACCGACTTTCATTATCTAATAACCCCTATGCTGGGATGGCAGTCCATAAACCATCCGTTACCATCATTTGAACTCCACACTATGTATACTTCTGGTCCGCGCTCAGATCTGTGCTTAATGACTACGCCAATATCTTGTACGCCCTCGCTATACCAAGTAACTAAATCGCCAACTTTCATAACACTTTCACCAAATATTTCTCTGAAATATTTTCGCTAATTTGGCCTGATTTTTGCCACAAAACTCTGTACTCATTTACATCGTATCTATGGATCAAAAAATCAATGCTAAATCCCAAAATAACACCAACTTTTTTCATACCTTTTCTGCGAATTGAGTATACTAAATCACCTTTTTTCACAAATCACCCTAAAGCAAGGAAAGTATCGCCAAAGCTAAAACAATGCCGAGAAATTCAAACATATGCCTCCAGTACATACTTCATAGTCCCCCCAATCTAATAAGTTTAGTTGCACCCTGGATAGGACTCGAACCTATAACCTACGGCTTAGAAGGCCGTTGCTCTATCCAATTGAGCTACCAGGGCATCTTACTAAATATAGCAGAATCTATAAGTTATGTCAATAAATTTTTAGCTCGCTGAATAGATTTTGTCACAAATTCTTCTTTATATTCGCAACCTTTGAACTTTCGCCCTGTTCTGAGTGCAGAAATCATGGTAGACGCTGAGCCTGCAAAACAGTCTAAGACAGTGTCTCCAGGCTTGGTGTGTGCTAAGATTATTCTATCCATAATTTCTAGTGGTTTTTGTGTTGGGTGCCAGCCTGCATATTCTTTACTCGTTGTATGGTTGTTCTTCATCCACACATCCGTTGGGATCTTACCTTTTTTGAAGTTTGTGTCTTTTTGCTCCAGGAGAGCCAATTCACCAATCAGCTCATCGTCACACTTCTTGTCAAATCTGTATGTTTCCCAACTGTTCCAGTCTTTATCAGAAACAAGGCCGTCAGTAAAGTATTTCTTGATCAAGTTCATCTTTCGAGTAATAGCCATGTTAGATTTCACAGTGCGAGGGACAAGAACATTATCAGCATAGAAGTCAAAATTTTTACCCTTGGAATACATAATCAAGTCTTCGTGCTTTCTCGCGAAATTACTCTTGGTTCTACCGCCCCAATCATAGTGCCAAATTATCCAACTTTGATAGTGAGCATCTTCAACATTATTAAGTACATCTAGCTTATATCTCAAAAAAGTGTCATGCTTAGTTGTACCCCAAACATAAAAACAACCACCAGGCTTTAGCACCCTGAAACACTCCGCTGTCCACTGTTTGCACCAATCGATGTATCCTTGTTCAGAGTTCCATTGGTTATCCCAATCATCTTTTATAATGCTGCAATATGGTGGGTCAACACACACTAAGTCAATGCTATTATCTTCTAATTTTTCTAAGTATTCTAGGCAGTCGCTAGTCACAAGCTCTGCATTATGTAAAGACATGCTTTCTCCTATTTTGTTTATACTATATAATATCAGAAAGTGCTGGATTAGTCAAGAGTTTTTGTTATTTTTTGTAACATCCAGCGGGGAAAGTCTTGGTATTTACTGTGCTGGTCCCAGCTGATATACACTCTGAACCAGTCATCATCTATCTGAGAGAATATCACACCTCTTATTGAATTAGGAAGGGGTTTTGTTTGCTTTGTAGATATTATATGCACAAGATCACCTACTTTTACCATTCGCAGAGATCCTCAAAAATGTCGATGTCACCAAACATGCTTGTTTGGGCATGAGTCTTAGGTTGTGGTTCTTTCTTTTTTTCTGTCTTTTTTCTTTTAGCCTCTGCTTCAGAATCGTGAACTTCGATTATTGATTGTGTTTCAACAACCATATAAAAAGGATCACCACCTAAGTACACCCTCATTTTATTTCCGTTGTGCAAAGTCAAGACAGGATCGCTCTCAGCTATAACTGGAAGTGTTACAAACTCAAACGCAGTCAGCGCTTTAGCTTTCGCTGAGGGAGTTCCAAAATATTTACTTTTTGCAAGAAATCTTCCACTAATTGTACATTTGGATATAGACCTCTCGTTGTTTTCTAGAAATGAAATATGTTTGATTCTAAATTTCATCCTCTTTTCCTCTTCAGGTCTGATTCGTGTGCATAAACCGGAGCGGCCTCACCAGTAAATAGTACCTTGTATATCCTAGAACCCTTTGCAGCCCTAGTAACTGGTTTTGCATCTGTTTCAAGCACGAAGCCAACCTTTTGTTGCATCTTGTAACGAGCGGATCGATTTGGGTAGCAGTCAGGATCAGCATTTGCTACATCAATTTTGTTGTTCGCCCTAACCTGAACACAATCTGACACCTTAAACTTCAAGGGCTCCTTGTAGTTGTTTCTAATCTTGAGAGCATACTTGTTTTCACAGAAAATGTCCCACTCTTTTTTAGAAAGGACAAAGTTTTTAGGGTCAGACATCACAGTTTGAACACAATGAGCATAATATGAAGTGGTCTCATAATATAAAGCCACCTTAGTTGCGATGTCTCTGTGTTCATCTGAAAAGTTTTTTTCCCAAAGAGACATTTCTTTTAGATTGTCTTTGCTGTACTTGTCCTCTATTGTTGTTAGCCACCGCTCTTGGGCGATACTGAGATTTGTTCTCCATTCTGATTGGGACAATATGGACCCCAAAAAATCAATCTCCCTATGTGTGAGATGATTCTCTGCTCTTTTCATCAGGCTCTTGATATGTGCTGCATTTATCTTTCTTGGTTCAAAATATTCTTCATTACTCATTGGGTACCTCCCTAAATTCATTCAAAGTTTTAAGGTTGCTAGAAATGGTATAATATGCTTTTGATTCTTTTTGGAAATAGACTTTGTAAATGTCGTCTGAACCTTCAAATATACTAGAATCAAATTTTTCGATTATAACACCGCGAGCATGGCTATTCCTTGTGTCCACTACTAAATCACCGACCTTCACGTGCCACTCCTCAATTGTTGTATTATAATAATATCAGATAGTTGCAAGGATGTCAAGATTTTATTTCATAAACATCATAGATTAATTCTGAGCAGGGGTACCATCCGGGGGTTGCTGATGGCGATGACCAAATCATGTAGCCCATGAAGTCGCGGATTTTTAGACACTGGCCCCAGCATTTATACCTTGTGGAATAATAGACAGTGTTGATTTTTAGTTTTTCTTTCTTCATACTAGCCGTATGTGACTGTCATCGTCCTAATATTGGAAGACCACTCCTTGTTCTTCTTGGGCACTTTTCCAGGCTTCAATCTTTCGATTTGGTCATCTGTGAACTCGCCCCATTCTTCATTTATGGAAAAATAAACTAAGTGTTTGCCAGTTGCTTCTGAGGTTTTTATATAAATTCCAATTTCGTCTTTCACATTTTGATCGAAGAGATCGTAATCAATCAACACGCGGACTTCTTCGCCTTTTTTCATCGGGGATCCTTACGAATAAGCAAATTCTTTCTCAGGTTATCAGACACCGCCTGGCAGATGTACAGCACATCTTCTTGACTATCGCAGCACCATGGCTTCTCTGTTAGAAGTTCTCTCATTCGTATGAATACTTCTTCGTAATTATTTATTGCGTCTGAAATGTTTTTGGTATCTAAATTATCAATCGTATAGCCAGATGAAGAGCGCTCGGCTCCTTCTGGTCCGTGAGATTTTTCAGACCAGGAATAACCTTTGCCCTTTCTAATATTTTTCAATGTGAAAACTCACTTTCGTTTGCTACTAATAGTAATGAATCCGCTAACTCAAATGCTGAGTCAACATCTAGGTCTATTCTGTATTCGTCGCCAATAAGAAGAGTGACTCGCCTGTTCTCTTGAAAGATCTCAGCTAAGATCACATCCCCATCAGGTGTGTTAATATAAATGTTCTTTTTATCGTGTACCACCATTATAGCACAAGATCGTCCTCTCCGTCAACAGAAAAAAGTTTCCAATATTTGTATTTCACTATGCTGCCCTCTAGCAAGCCTTGATCGACCAAAACATTATAATGATTTTCACCCACCTTTCCGACAACTACTCCAGTGATGCCAAGAGGCTTGCCAAAAGGAAAGTCCAGCACCAAGACCTTATCGCCTTTTTTGAAATCCATACATTAAATAGTATGGAGTAAAAATATTATTCTTGTAGTATTTTTCGATACTTGAATAGGGCTTGTTCTTTCATTTTACACTCCAGCATCATGTCGTATTGTACTCCGTGTCGCGGGACAGGATTGTATATCCAATCCGAATGAGCTTGTGGTCTAATTTTTTCGTCTCCTTGCTCCTCTCTACGAGACTCCGAAAGGTGTACAACGGGCTTGACATCATCAGGCCAAGTTGAGGCTGCCATTTGAACTGCTTCTTCTTGTGTCTGGCCACCAGTGCAAAATCGGAAATGGTGGTAATCAAACACAATCGGCACACCAACCCTTTGATAGATTAGCTCGTAAAGGCGCTTTACGGACCACATGGAGGCTTTGTCGTCGTTTTCCAGGGTAAGCCTAGAGCGAGTGTTTTCATCCAGCCTGTAGAAGTTTTTGACCCACCTAGACGCAGTGCCTTCAAAATCGCCGCCATATGTGCCACCAACATGAATATTGATCTTGTTGTAGTGACTAGGAAAGAAGCCCATAAGGTCCATCATTTGAGAATGCTGGTTCAGTTCCTTGATAGTCTTATCTACAACCTTATCATTTGGAGAGCCAAGCACGTTGAAAGGCCCAGGATGGAAAGTTAGTCGATGGTCATTAAGAGTTGCATATTCGCCAGTATCGTCAAGCAAATAACGAATCTCATCATAATCTGGTAAATCTCTAAATTCGTACTCGCTCATCCATGGAAATATGTCCGAAGACATTCTGTAAAATTTGATATTGTTTTTCTCATTCCACTCAAGGATTTTTTTTAGATCTTTGATGTTCTGTAAAGCCAACTCTGAAGCATAGGCAATACCTTTTTCTTTGAAAGTCCTCTTGATCATTGAACGATTAGTTGTGACTCTCTTGGATTTTGGAAGTGATGAAAACGTCATGTTAACACAAGCGTATCCTAGTTGCATTCTTTTGCATCCCTTTCTTTTCTGACTTCATTTCTTATATCCTCCGCTATAGCCGAAACTAATACTTCACGGGCAGATTCTGACAATAGGTTCATGTTTTTGTTTTTGAACTTACTGAGTGTCATGCTTATAACTTTTTCTAATTTTTTCATTTTATTTACCTGATCTTATATATAAGAGTCTATCAAAAATAGTGGCTTTTGTCAATCAAATAAATGACAAAATTCTTTTTCCCATTCTAGGTCCGGAGGGGAAGTACAGTCTTTTTTTTCGAGGAGCCAACAGAATGGAGAACCGTTTTCTGACGGTTCTAAGCAACCAGGGGTACAAAGCTTGTTATGGTCTTCGCTGTCTGGGTTATGGCAAATAAATAATTCACTCAAGCGACTCTCTTGTAAGTCTTCATCGGCCGATGGAGCTACCTCACTGCATGAAAGTAGTAATAGGGAAAATGTCAAAAAAAGTCTCAATGTTCAACGACCACCAAAGTCCCAGTATTATAATCATCTAATATTTTGCAATCCCAACCATACTCATTGACTACGCTTTTTACGATGAGCTTCATTTTATCAGAATTACCTGTTACTATTTTACATGGTAATTCTACAAAGTTTAAGAACTTTCTTATTTTTTCATCAACTTTTTCATGTTTTGTTCCGTGTAGATCTAAAGTTCTCATTCTTCTTTGTTTCCTCCGATTTGACTTCTTACCAAACTTAATCGTCACATGACTAGAAGTGTCATAATAATGCCAAACACTTTCTTTTTTTACACGGGCGACTTGACCGGAAAGGTAGTAGTAAATATAACGTGGGGTTGTCTTTGTGACAACCCCTACCCTATCCTGAGAGATAATCATATCTCCTTTTCTTATTTTGTAGCCTTCCAATTTTATTCCTTTCTTTTTTCTAGCTTGAAGAGCCAATTTATGGAAACTATACCAAGTGAATCATTTATTCTGTTTTTTTTAGTAACCATGTCTCGAAAAAAATTCTCATATCTAGTGCCTGGTTGCATCTTTACCAAGGCTAATTCCGTGTGTGAGTTCTTTACCCCCTTTTCGTATACATCAATTATCTCTAACAACACGCCCACCCACTCACGGCCATACAGAACATGATATACAAGGTCTCCCTTCTTTAGACCTCTGCTCTTTGATACTTCTTTGCGCATAATAAGATATAACCCCTAATATAATTAAGGAGGCAATCCAAAGAATTACGAGAAAATATCTTGTTTTATTTGAAAAATTGAACATATATGTATATCCCTGCTGTAATGATTAGGGAAAAAACCACTACTCTTGGGTGTCTAAGCATAATCATTGACTGTGGCTAGGGTCGCCAAATCAGAAATGCAGCCACTTGCTATATCTTGCCTGTTTCTCCTTCTTGAGTCTTCTAAAACCATTCTTAAAATTGTGAATGCCTTGTCACAGTTCATGTAGAACTGAAAAGCTTTTAGCACAGATTCAAAACTGGAATAAACAATTGATGTCGAACAAGAGGAAAACTCCGCAATAGCGCGCTGTTTTGGTTTGACACGAAAAATAACATCCGTTTTAGCATCTGTTTTTGCACATGAGTTTGACATTGTGAATATGGGCTTGACAACAACATCTACTAGGCTTATGTTCTTTAGAGACTGGAATTCGTCAATAAAAGTTTTATAACAGACTTTGTAAACCGCGTCAACAAAACCTGATCCTGAGTTTTGCAAAAACTGGTGCGTATCTGTAATCGAATTTGATGTCTTTGTAAATGTGAAATCCACTAACGTCTTCGCTCTTGTGGGGCATTCGGAAACCGTAATTGACCCCGGCTTTAGTGTTACGAGATTTTCACCCAATCTCTTTGTGAAAACTTTTCTGACGTCATCTCTTCGATAATCTTCTGGGGTTTTCACTACTCCAACCTTTCAAGTCCTGCAGAGACTTTAAAAATATTTTGAACGTTTCCTAGCCTTTTTATGTCTCGGAGAATTCTAGTCTTCACATCCTCCGGAGCATTGAACTGGCCAGGAACAGAAGGTATAAACTTCACTGACAGGCCCGCTATGTATCTGCCTTCTGCGACCTTCTGGTTTTTTACCACAACCGTGACAATTGTAACATTAGGAAGAGCGCGTAGGTCTGCTAGTATATCATCAAGACCTCGTGACTTATTCTCTTCAACAGTTAGACCATAAGAAAGCATACAATAAAACTTATAGATACCTCGCTGCCTGCTCCGGCCCTTCTCTTCTTTTACAATTTCTTTTTCTATACTATCATAAAAGCTTTGTTTCGTCAAGTGATTGTGTTTAAAATATCTTTGTATATCTTCTTCTATTCCCGGCAACTTCATTTGCTGGCCGGATGGAGCATAGTAGCCCTTCTCCATAAATATTGACTGCACAATCTTTTCAATATCATTTGCTTGGTTGTCAAGGTTAGCAGCCGTAAAGTTCACAAACTCTCTGAAGCCTTCGACGTCTGGGGTTTCGTCTCCTGTGTACAATCTAACAGAAACTTCAAAAGCATCTTCATCGCGAGGGTCTGGATATAACTCCACTTCTTCAATCTCGTATATTCCAGCATCACGAAGATGTGCTTCGAAATCGTCTTCTAACGCTCTTGCATCTTGATAGTCCATATCATAAATTTTCTTGGGCGCGTTTTTATATGCCTCAGATGATACGTCCATACTAATACCTAACTGCGCACCAAAGTCAACATATGCTCTGTTATCTGCAACGTCATCTTGTACCTCGTGATAGATTTGCACATGAGTCAAATCTCTTTCCGCTTCTTGTTGTATTTCTTCACAAGCTCTCTCAGCTGTCTCAATTGGGCTTGGCGGTGGGGTATCTTGAATTGCCTCTTTACTGCTGGAGAGTAAGTCATTGTAGATTTGAGACACCAAGTCTGAACGTTCGAATTCATCTTGGCCTTCGTACTCTTTGAGGCCTGCTAGGTGTTCTCCAATTACGCTAAAGAGGTCGTCCGGGTCCTGCGACTTATTTGGGGCGTCCCAGAACATCTGTATGTCCCCATCGTAGTCAAACTGCATAGCAATTATGTGGTCATCACTACCCTCTGGTATGCCAAAAAACCTAGTGATAACAAATGCTAGTCCATCTTCTTTAGTATACTTATCAAAATAGTTTCTTGCTGACCTTGTCGATATGCACCAATCTGTAAGTCTTGGATTGTGACCATAATAACAACTAGCTTGCATTGTCTCTGGGCGTATTGCCATGATACCATGCTCGTTATAGACCATCTTAGAGCCTTCTTCGGCCGCATCTTTGTCTTTCAGGGCAGCTAGTTTAGCTCGTTTAGATAACTCAAGTTTGTCAAGTACGTGCTGTAGTTCTGCTGCATTATACTTGTAGATATCTCGCTGCTCCAATCTTTGCTGATTTAACTGGAAGTCTTGTATAACGTCCATCAACTCTTCTGCAACGGCCATTACATCGGCCATGGCTACTGAAAAATCTTCATCGTCTTCAAAGTTGTTTCGAAGCTCTCTTGCGAAAAACATAAGATATTTTGATACACCTTTAGGGCCAAGTGTGTATTCTAATTGTCTGCGTCCCCAGTTTATCCAGCCGCCCTTTTCCAGCACTGGATATTTTGCCTTTACATCTTTTACTCTTGCTTCCAAAAGGAGGTCAGGGTACCTCTCCTCCATAAGAAAATCTTTCCACTGTTTATTAAATTGCATAAAGAAAACACCTTTTTACTATAAATAGTTATTATTTTTAGTGTCTAATAAAAAATTTGTATGAGAACCACTAGAAAACACAAAGCCAAACACAGCATCGTCTTAGTGTTGAACATGGACTCGCCTAACATTGTCCAAGTCAATATCGAAAAAACTGTGTAGCCAGTGCAGGTACCTATAAACCTGGCAGACCAGACTGACTCTAGTTCTGCAGAAATTATTTTCCAAGCGTACCAGAATAATATACTGGTTGGTACACCTATCAAGACGGCCGAGACGATTGGCTTATCCTCCCACCAGCCATACATTTTTTGCAAATTAAGCTGAAACCATCCGAAAATTTGCCCTAATGTGAATAAGAAAATACCCCACCATAACATCTAATGTTCCCTCAAAGAAAGATTTCCAAACTTTATTGCCTCTGAGGCGTTTATAGTTTTAGCCAGGGTTGCAATTAGTGTAACTTCTTGGGGCGGAATTATCAACTTCTCCACTTTGCTTTCTTCGGCCTGCTCTAAGAGCTCCTCCAAGTAGGACATCAAGATGTCAGCTGAAATCTTAATCTCCATGAGTGAAGTCAGTTCATTCTGGCCCATTTTGTAGGTTTTGTTATAGTGATCTTCGATACAAGACTCTATCCTGTCCACAAGAGGAAGGCAGCCTTTGTGAATCATCGCGATCGCAGCCACACTTATTTCAATTGCCGTCTCTTTCTTTTCAGTCATTATGTAATCCAGCTTTCTGAGAGTAGTCTAGCAGGTCAGTATAGCCTCCTATCTTTTTTGTCTCTCCCGTATTGGTATCGTTGACCAGCACTATCGGGACAGTTTTTTGGTTATAGAACTCTTTATAGTCTTCAAGAATATCTTCTCTTCCCATAAAATCTAAGTACGTGTGCTCTATTGAAGACCCAATGCAATAATCTGCGGCAAGTCGACAAAACGGGCAAGTGGATCTTCCAAAAATAAAAAACCTAACATTAGTCATTTAGTAACCTTCGGCCCAGGTTGTCAGCAGAGGTTTTTGAGTATATTTGTTCGGCAGTTCCAAATGTGATTATGTCCTCAACTGTATTTCCATGACTGACTTTGATTATTGAAAACTTGTCATTTGAAAACTGGGAATTCTCTGATAGTAAAAAATTTTTCAAGTCTTCGTAATCAACAATTGAGACAATATTATCAGTATTTATGAATATGTTTTTTGAATATATTTCTCTTTTGTACCCTCTATTCTCAACTACGAGCTTTCTAACTTGCAGCAACATTTTTAGCTCCCTACGCTTTTTAGTATAAATGCGCCGACTAGGCCGACGACTGTAGTAAACAAAGTCCATATCATTCTTGATGAGGTTCTTTTCCAGGACTCCAACTCGCGAAGACGAGCATAAAGCCCTTGATCTGGATTGTAGACTGCTTCTTTTATTTTGGCGATATCTTGAAACATTTCTTCCTGCCTATCTTGTAAGACATCCATGCCATTGCACAGCTTATCTAACTTTGATTGAACTTCTAAGTTGTAATCATTTTGGTTTGTCATTGTTGGACCCTCCACTACGTTTACAGTAATTAGTGAATGATACTGTGATTCGTAAGCAAAAGAGTTCCAGCCACCGAAACAGCGTTTCTAACCGCACATCGTGTAACCTTTGCTGGGTCAATAACTCCCGTGTTGTAAAGGTTTTCTTTCTTGTTTGTTAAGAAATTGTAACCTTCCAATTCGTCGCAATTGCCAATTTTATGCAAAAGCACTTCAGGGTTTATACCTGAATTGGTGGCCATAGTGTTGAATGGGGCCTTGAGTGAATTTCTCATGACAGTGAGGGCAGTACTCTGTTCTTCGTTGTCAAACTCCACATCTAATGCATTAGAGATTTTTAGCAAAGTCATACCTCCTCCGATAACAATCCCTTCTTGTTGAGCAGAATTAACTGCTTCCAGTGCATCCTCTACGCGGTGCTTCTTTTCTATGACTTCTACCTCAGAGCTTCCACCAACACGTATAATACCAACACCAGAAGAGAGACGAGTGATTCTGTCCTGAAGTCGTTGAGCTGCATGAATATCTTCTGTTTGTTCAATTTCATTTTTGATCTCCTCGATTCTATTTTCTACCAGACTATAGTCTCCTTCACCATCAACAATAATAGTCTTTGCTTTACCAATCTCTATAGAACTCGCCTTTCCAAAATCTGTTAAGGAAACCTCCGACACTTTGTGTCCCATCTTTTGCTGGAAGAATTTTGCTCCTGTAGCGATGGCTAAATCACTCATAATGCCTCTTCTGTCTTCTCCATAAGAAGGCGCCTTGATAGCTGCAACCTTCATCGAGCCTCTAACGGTATTCATTATTAGGGCTGCTAGTGCCTGCCCTTCTATCTCTTCTGCTACGATCACAAACGGACGATTTTCTCTAGCAGCAATCTCTAAAGAAGGTAGAATCTCTGCTACTTGATCTATTTTGCTATCAGTGATCAGAAACATGGGATTATCATACTTCGTAAGGCCGCGGCGTTCGTCTGTAATAAAAGCTCTTGCAGCATATCCTGATGAAAACCTGAAACCCTCTACAAGATCAAGCGTAGTTTCGTGGGAACCCGCTTGCTCAATTGAGATTGAACCATTTTTGCCAACCTTATCTACTGCGGTGGATACAAGCTCTCCAATCATCGTATCGTTATTGGATGAAATTGTAGCAATGTGTCTAATGTCTTCGATGGAAGAAATTGGTTTAGCCAAATCAGAAATACCTTCACAAATCACCTCACAACAGCGCTCTAGACCTCGCTTGATCTCAATAGGGCTAATGCCTGCTTCAATATGCTTATTGGCTTGCACAAGGATTTCGCGCGCTAGAATTGTGCTTGTGGTTGTGCCATCGCCAGCTTGGATGTTTGTCATCGCAGAAACCTGCTTTACAACTTCTGCTCCAGCATTCATATGCGGATCTTCAAAGCTAATATTCTGAGCCACAGTCACACCATCTTTTGTGATGAACGGTCTCTTGTCTTTCTGGTGAATAAGAACATTTTGACCCTTGGGGCCAAGAGTGGTTGCAACGTAGTCAGCCAGGGTGTTTACACCCTCCAAGACCTTGTTGCGTAGGGTCTGGCCGTGTTCTAATTTAGTAGTCATTATACCTCACTTTACTATGATACTACTATTATAATGTATTTTGAGAAAATGTCAAGCAGTTTTTTACTCGGCAGCTACTTTTTCTGGTGTGTATTCATCTTTCTCTGACTGCTCTACCGCAGAGATGGCCTCATCTGTTGCTTCCTTGAGAGTGCCAAGCTCTTGTTGTGCAGCAAGAGCGAAAGCTTTTCTCTGGTCTCCTTCAGCGCCCATAAAGTAATTAGATACATTTTCGTTGAAGCGGGCCATCGACATGTAAACAGGCGTAATGGTTTTCTTTAGTATGCCGGAATAAAGCATCCAAGTCTTTTTTAATTGCTCTTCTCCCAACAATAATTTACCAATATGCTCAAAATTGTAAAGACCTTCCGCCTGATCAACGGTAAAGTCAAACTGTTCTTTATTCTTGTATCCTGCGGTGTCCTTAAGTGCTGCAATGACCCCTGCTTTAGTATCTTCACCAGGCTTTGCTGTATATACCTCTATTGCCTTTGCAACATTTTGAAACTGATTATAGTCCCCCCACAGCTTTTTGACCTTTTGCGAAGCTTTGGTGTAGTCTTCTTCATATCTCATAAAGGTACCAGATGGAAGCTCTTCTGCTTGCTGAATCAAATTCATAAGAAGCTCTCGCACTGGTGGGCCATTAACTCCGGCCATCTTGAAGTTGACTTTGCGTACTGACTTGCCATCAATCACTGGTTTGGAGTCAAACTTCGCAAAGAATAACTGCTCCCCAAATTCCTCCATAGCAGATACAAGCTGTTCTTTGTTTTTGAACTTACCCTCAATAGACTTGAATCCTCTAAACGGGTCGTAGAAAATCTTGATAAAGTTATCCATCGTTATTACAAACTCGCCGAAGACTAAACTATCTGTTGCTCCCCTGTCTGAGCGTCTAGCATCAAGATAGACGACGTGGTCGCGACCGGATGCGAAGTGTTCTGTCATGTTTACCCATGAACCCTTGACTGCTGTTGTTGGGCCCAAAAGCTTCAAGGAATATTCGCGGCCACCAAGTTCAACATCAGTAATCGGCTTACCAGTTGCTTCTCCAGAATCTTCACCTACGTCAGTTATCTGAACCGCGTCCTCGCCAAAAAGCCCAGCTAAGAAGCCTTCAAAAATAAAGCCGCCTGCTGACTCTGTGAATTGTGCCAAAATAGTATAAAGACACTCAAGAACAACGAGAGTTCCCAGAATCTGACCTAACGAAGCCATTTGGACTTGGCCAGTCGCAACATTGTTGACTGTTGCAAGCTTTTCTTGCAAAGTTTCTCCTGTGATCGCAGCTGAAAATCTTTGGATGATTTGTCTGTCATTTGATTCTGGCTTGCCCCAATCTTCTGAAATTCTTAATTTTGGCAGGCCAAGTCGAATCTCTTCATCTGTCAGCTCTTCTTGCTCTGCAAGCAAAGTCTCAAGGTCTTTGTTTTCGTTTATTGGCCTACGGATTAAGTTATTATAATCAATTCCAGAAAATATCTCGAACAGGGTGTTCTGAATAAAGTCCTCTGATATTAAACTTTTCTCTTTCTTGGTAAGTTTTTCTGAGTAAACTTCTTCGATTAGTTTGAAGAGTCCCCTCTTATTGGACAATACATTCTTATTTTGGTTCTCGGATAGAAATTCTTTGTGCCAGCTCATAATACATCTCCTTAATATAACTAGACAATTTCGTCAGCAATTCCCAAGTTAATCGCTTCGTCGGCTGAGATGTAAACATCTCTTTGTGTCTTTAGCATTTTCTTTATTTTTGACTTTGTCATTTTAGTGTTTGCAGCCAGGACTTCAATGTATTTATCTTGAACCCACTTGATCTCTTCCAGGTCGTTCTCCATGTTGAATATGGTGCCGCCTGTGCCTGCCATAACATTATGTAGCATTATTCTACAATGACGGGCTACTCTACGCTTACCTGGAGTCCCCGCGGCCAGAATGGGTACCCCAGCTGACATAACCTTTCCAATGCCATAAGTTGAAATATCACAACTGTTTTTCTTTATCATCTCCATGACATCTAATATGGAAAACATATCACTCGCTGAGCCGCCATGAGTGGAGATGTAAAGATCAATAGGCCTAGAAATCGCAACAATCTCTGATTCTGGATCTTCCGGATCTTTGAGTGTCTGAACCAGTGCCGTTGATTCGAGATACAGGAGAGCTGCTGTCACTTCTGAGCCTTTACGTTCAGTTATATCTCCATAAAGGCTAATAGTCCTGAGTTCTGGTGCTTGCTCCTGCGGAGATTGGATATTATTGATAATAACAATCTGTTTGTCTTGCTCTAGGTTCTCAATCTCTGTCTGCTTTTTTTTGTCTTGTTTCTTTTTTGTTTTCTTGGTCATTTCGCCTCTTCTAATTTTATAGTCAATTTTTGGTTTTGTATAATTTTTCTTTCTATGAGATCTACAACTTTTTCCAAGTTGTTTTCAAGTATAAAAATGGTTTCATTTTTTTCAGGATTCACGCCGGTTCCAATTCTTCTCCAACCTTTCAATAGTGAGGTCACTTCCTGTCTAAGAGCTGAGCCAAAAGACAGTTGCAGCCTAATTTTCCCATTTGCAGTCCAATATTTTGCGATAAGTTGTTCCATATTACAAACACCTCCATTTTTTGATAGTGTTTGATATAACTATTATAACAAATAATTTTTCTCTTGTCCATAAAAAAACCCCAAAGAAATCTTTGGGGTTTTTTATTATAAATGAGTTTCTAGTTTCTTTAGCCTCGCGCTTTCTCTCTGATAATTCTCTTAGTGACTCTCCTGAGTACTTCCTGAACTAGTTCTTCTTGGAGATCTTCCTCTTCCTCGTCTTCTTCCTCTTCCTCGTCTGCATCAAGGTCAAGCTCTTCACCCTCTTCGTCGCCTAGATCCATTTCGACATCCATCTCGGCGCCGCCTTCCATGGCTTCTTTGAGTCTCTCACCAAGATCTATTAGAAGCTGAGCCTCTTCTTCTGTGAGACTAATGTCTGCTTCTCCCATGGCTTCGTCATCCATATCGCCCATGGCCTCCATGTCTTCCATGTCATCCTCTTGTTCCATGAGGTCATCATCTTCATCCATGTACATGCCTTCAGCCATGTCATCATCTTCATCCATGTACATACCTTCATCGATATCGTCTTGTTCTTCCTTCGTTAGATTTTGGACAGCGGGCTGATTGAGCGCTCTCGCGAGGCCTTTAGGATCAAAGTTCTTCGATTTCTCTGACTTTGGCTTTGGCTTTGGCTTTGGCTTTGACTTCTTGTCGTCGTCTTTTCCATGCATGCCCTCTTTCTTAACGTCTTCGTCGTCTTTACCGTAGGCTTCGGCAATAAAATTATTGGTCAGCGAATCAATGTTCGCCAGTTTCATAAAGCGTCGTACTGTGTTTTCGCTTAGCAATTGTTTGTCACTCATTTATAAAATCTCCTTTTGCATGCAAAAATGGTGTAAAATACAATAATAAATAGTGTAAAATTTATATAAAATCATTTTTTTATTCTCTTGGAAAGCTTCTTCAAGGCCTGTTTTTCGATCTGAGAAACTCTCACTAAGGATATCCCCAATCTTTTAGAGACCTCCTCCAGTGTCATGGCGCCATGTTTCGCGATGGCCGTGTATATACAGTTGTCATCTTCTGGGTAGTCTATCCAGCATCTACTTTCCTCCTCTTCACAGCATTTCTTTTTCATATTTTATTCAAAGTCTCCTTCTATTATATCATAAATGTTTTGTTTATCCAAATCAGATAAGGCAAAATCTTTTTTATTTTGTTGTCCAGTCATAATGTCGTCGTATGATTTCTGAATCTTTTTTTTGCCCATCGTACGATTGTTGAGTTTTATTTTTGCGATAACTTTTGCAAAGTCTATATCGTTATCAACATAAAGGGAGACAAGCTCTCTAAAAAATCCACCCTGTGTAAGTTTGTCATACCTCAATCTAGTCACAAGTCTCGCATATTGGTTTTCGTTATCAGAAAAAACTACTTTTTTTTGCTTCACTGGTTTCTCTTTAGGATGTGCGTGCTGCTTTCCGCCTGGCCAGCAAGGGACTGGTGTATAAAGTTTGCTCTAGCCTGAAGTTCTGTAATTGTTCTCGCTCCAGAATAAGACAGCCCCGACTTTATATTGCTTTCAAGATT
>Ga0163109_10000982_pt1 | contig 22602 bp, 19 predicted proteins | sample CRUFie1St13metaG_FD_108704 | JGI IMG/M metagenome (GOLD analysis project Ga0163109, IMG submission 108704) | Marine microbial communities from the Costa Rica Dome - CRUD Field 142mm St13 metaG | ecosystem: Environmental > Aquatic > Marine > Oceanic > Photic zone | place: Costa Rica: the Eastern... | reverse complement strand
CCCTGATGTTGCTCATCACAATCCACGACCAGCTGCTCATAGGGCTCCTGAGTCACGCCGTCCTGCTCATGCAGAATCACTTCCGGACGCGAAACGGCGAGCTCATAGCCCTCACGGCGCATGGATTCGATCAGTACAGACAAGTGCAACTCGCCGCGACCGGAGACGGTGTACTTGTCCGGTGATTCACCTTGCTCAACCCGAAGCGCCACGTTATACAGCAGCTCGCGGTCCAGTCTTTCCTTGATGTGACGGGTGGTGAGAAATTTCCCTTCCAGCCCGGCGAATGGCGAGTCGTTTACCTGAAAAGTCATACTAATGGTGGGCTCATCGACGCTCAGCGCTGGCAGTGCCTGCGAATGCTCCGGATCACACAGGGTGTCGGAGATCTGCAGCTTATCGATGCCGGTAACGCAGACGATGTCCCCTGCCTGCGCCTGCTCAACGTCTACTCGCTCAAGTCCGAGATAGGACTTGACCTGCAGAATTCGGCCCTTTCGGGTATTACCGAGACTATCGACAATCACCACGCTCTGATTGGTTGCAGCCTTGCCCCGGGAGATACGGCCCACCCCGATCACGCCAACGTAGCTGCTGTAATCAAGAGCACTGACCTGCATCTGAAAAGGTTCGTCTACCGCCACTGACGGAGGCGGCACTTTCTCGATAATGGCGTTAAAGAGAGGCCGCATGTCTTCACTCAGCTGATCGGCCTCCCAGCCCACTATGCCCTGCAGCGCAGAACAGTAGAGAATCGGGAAATCGAGCTGCTCGTCGCTGGCACCCAGTTTGTCAAAAAGGTCGAACACCTCGTTGATCACCCAATCGGGCCGCGCTCCCTCCCGATCAATCTTGTTCACCACCACAATCGGGTTCAGGCCTTGATCAAAGGCTTTCTGAGTGACGAAACGGGTTTGTGGCATAGGCCCTTCCACGGCATCCACCAGCAACAGGACCGAGTCAACCATGGATAGGACTCGCTCCACCTCACCGCCGAAGTCGGCATGCCCCGGCGTATCGACGATGTTGATGCGATACCCTTCCCAGTTGATCGCAGTATTTTTCGCCAGGATCGTGATACCTCGCTCACGCTCCTGATCGTTGGAGTCCATGACCCGCTCCACTTTTTCACCCCGCGACCGAAGCGTACCGGATTGCTGCAGCAGTTTGTCCACCAGCGTGGTTTTCCCGTGATCGACGTGGGCAATAATGGCGATGTTTCGAAGTGATTCAGACATAAAAGGCTGGCCATCCAAAGGTGGCGCGATGGCGAAGTCAGTTTAACAGTCAGGAGTGGGCGAGCGCGCCGCGTCTCTGAAGCGCGGCGAGTATACACGAGAGCACCGGCGAACCGCCAATCCTGATTAAGTGGCTTACTAGTGTGTCGTCCTGGGCTAAGTGGCCGAAGCCAGGGTTCAGGCCGATTCAGGCGACTGCTTTTGCTGGAGGGAAAATTACGCGCGGGAATCCAGCACCCCGACGTTCGTAAATCCCTCATCGATAAGATGCCCCGCATGCAGGCGACTCATCATGCCATGGTCACAGTAAAGCAGGTAGTGTTTGCCGCGATCGAGGACAGCCGAGCTGGTCTTCAAATTAAAAAAAGGGACCGACAGCACCGCATTGCTGAGGCCTTTACAGTTAAACGGCTTCAGAACCACCTCATCGGGATGGCGGATGTCGATGATAATCTGATGCGGCAGGGGTGTCTTCACCACGATCACCTCACCCGATCCGCGTTCGAGATCCTCAACGACATCAGTGATCAGCTGAAAACGGGCACCGGTAATGGCTTCATTAAGTCTGCTCCAGTCGAACCGACTCTCCTGTTCGGCCAGACGCTGCGCTTTGGCTTGGGTCGTAGGGCTGTCAGAGATCACCGCGCAGTATTCGGGAATGTGTTTGGAAAATTTTTCGGTACCAATTTCCCGCGCTTTATTGATTATGGCCTGTTTGTCCATCATGCACAGGGGCCGCAACACCATCAGCTCAGAGACCTCATCGATGACATTCAGATTGGCCAGCGTCTGGCTGGCTACTTGGGCTACGCTTTCCCCGGTTATCAGCGCATGAACGTTCAGCCGCTGAGCCACGCCGGCGGCGGCACGCAGCATAAGCCGCTTAAGCACCACGCCCATCTGCGAGTCTTCTACCGATGCGAGAATTTCTTCAACCACGCCTTCGAAGGGTACCGTCACAAACTTGATACGGTGGGAGCTGTGGTATTTCATCCACAGGTAAAGTGCCACTTGTTTAACCGCCAGCTCATGGTCTCTGCCTCCCATGTTGAAGAAACAAAAGTGGGTCAGCAGTCCGCGCTTGATGGTCATGAAACTCGAGACGGCCGAATCAAAGCCCCCGGAAATGAGCGACAGCACCGCTCCCTGACCTCCGAGAGGGTAACCCCCGAGACCTGAATGGGTCTGCTTGACTACAAACAGCTCCTGCTCCCGCACCTCCAGCGCAACAGTCACTTCCGAGTCTTTAAGTCTCACCTTGGCACTGACATATTTCAGTTTCAAGCCGGCGCCGACCACTTGCTCAACATCTACCGATTTGAAACTGTGCTTACCCATGCGCTTGCAGCGCACCGCAAAGGTTTTGCTCGGCAGGCTCGGCCCATAGTAGCGATCGGCGATCTCAAGAATGCCTGCCATGGTCGGCAGTTGAAAGCGATCGACCTCTGAAAACGAGTCAACCCCGGGTGTGCTGGCGAGCGCTTCAAGCAACAGCAATTTCTGCACCGCATCTATATCGCCCGTTTCTACCTCGAGACAGTCCCAGTGACCAATCACCACGATGTCTTCATCAATGCGGCTCAGAACGATTTTCAGGTTTTTTCGGCACAGACGCACCAGCCGCTTGCGCACCGGACGGCTTTTGACGGTAATTTCAGGAAAGAGTTTGACAAGAAACAACATGGCTCAAGGCAGTGAAGACGGCGGGAAAAATTGCACCAACGTCTCGCGCATGAGCCCCTTTTCGGGGACAATTGCATAGCGACCCTGATTATTTGCACTTTTTATGTGCATATCGCATTGTTTATGCATTATTATGGTGCATTTTTTTGCGCCTGTTTTCGCGAAGGCCCGTAATTCGCGGGCTGCAGCGACAATCTTAGTGGCATATATATTGCAGTCACTCAGACGCAAATGGCAAGCGTGTCGGGGCCTCAAAGCGAACTAACCCGAATTGGCCTGCGTTCGGTGGGGTGTTCACGACCCGCAGCAGCGGAGAGTGACCACCCACAGCCGCGATTGTCTGCGGGCTGCGGCTTTAATAAATTCCACCAATCGTCAAGCCGCGCCAGCGGGCAGTTGTCACTCACCAAGATCGAATTCGATTAGGAACAAGGAGAACTAAATACAATGAAATCAAAACTGGAATACATATGGCTGGATGGCTACAAGCCGACCCAGAGCCTGCGGAGCAAAACCCGCGTAGAAACAGACTTCGGCGGCACGCTCGAGGAATGCCCCATGTGGTCCTTCGACGGCAGTTCAACGCTGCAGGCCTCAGGCGATGATTCAGACTGTCTGCTTAAGCCAGTCGCGATATTCCCGGATCCTGATCGCGCCAGCGCCTATCTCGTCATGACCGAGGTGCTTAACGCTGACGGCACGCCCCACCAGTCTAACGGCAGAGCGACCATCGACGACGACGATGAAGACTTTTGGTTTGGCTTTGAACAGGAATACTTCCTATGGGACACCAAAACCAATTTGCCCCCCGGGTTTCCTGCCAACGGATATCCCGGCCCCCAAGGCCCCTACTACTGCTCAGTCGGCGCGTCCAACGCGCACGGTCGCGATGTCGTCGAGGATCACCTTGACCTGTGTCTGGAGGCGGGCATCAACGTTGAGGGAATCAACGCCGAAGTGGCCGCAGGGCAGTGGGAATTTCAGGTGTTCGCCAAAGGCGCAAAGCGTGCCGGAGACGAAACCTGGGTCGCCCGCTATCTGCTCGAGCGTACCGCGGAACGCTATGGTCTCGCGATCAACTGGGAGCCGAAGCCTCTAGGCAAAGAGCTCGACTGGAACGGTTCCGGCATGCACGCCAACTTCTCCAATGGCATCATGCGTACATCTGGCGATGAAGCAGTGTTCACCAAGATTTGTGAGCAATTCGGCAAGAATATTGAACGTCACATCAGCGTCTACGGCGCCAACAATGATCAGCGGCTGACCGGCCTCCACGAGACCCAGTCAATCGACATGTTTAGCTATGGCGTGTCAGACCGCGGCGCATCGATCCGCATCCCGGTCGGCACCGTCGAAGATGGCTGGAAGGGCCGTCTCGAAGATCGACGCACCGCGTCAAACGCCGATCCGTACAAGGTCGCCGCAGCGATCATCAAGACCACCAAGGAAGGTCTGGCTTAAGCCGATTGATCCGGGTACCAATCGAAGCCTCGGCTGCACGCCCAGCCGGGGCTTTTGTCTACACGTTTAACCCTACTTAGCGCTGCACTGAGTTGCGGCGCCTTTCAGATCTGCGCAGGCTACTAATTGCGTGTTGCACTATTTTGGTGCAATAATAAGAAATGTGATGCAAACTGCGCCAAGCAATGGCATTGCCCCACCCAGACGCACCGAAAACAGACGCCTCCACTGCCCCGTAATACGACATATATTGGTCAGCTTATTGCATAGGAAAACTCACCACCGCAGGCATCATTAAAAAGCGGCGGTCAGGTATTTCCAACGGATGGCGCTGCACAGGCTCGATCGTGACACTCAACAACATTCACAAGCTGCTGCTCGACAGCCTGAAAACCGGCGTGATGTTGCTGGATGGTGACCTGCGCCTCAGATATATCAACATGGAAGCCGAGCAGCTGCTAGCCATCAGCGACTCGAAAGCCAACAACCAGTTCATCGGTGAGTTGCTGCTGGATGCTGAGGAAGAAATTCAGGAAATTTGCATGGCCCTCGAGAAAGGCATCAGCGTGACCCGCCGCATGGCGGAACTCCATCTCAGGCATAAGCGCTCATTTCTGGTGGACTATACCATCAACCCCTGCGAAGCCGGCGGCGAAGTCTTAGCCCTGATCGAGCTGAATTCGCTGGAACATGCACAGCGCATCAACCAAGAGGAAATTCTTAGCGGCGCACGGGCCACTACCCAGGAACTGGTGCGGGGGCTAGCCCATGAGATCAAAAATCCTCTAGGTGGCATTCGCGGCGCAGCACAGCTGCTGGCCAGCGAAGTCACTGACAGCGAGCTGCATGATTACACACAGGTGATCATCGATGAGGCGGACCGCCTGCACAATCTGGTAGACCGCTTGGTCGGCGCGAAACATCCCTTAGCATTTTCGGATACCAACATCCATGAGGTGCTGGAACGCGTCAAAAGCTTGGCTGAAGCCGACGCTGCCAGCAATGACATCCGCATTGTTGCCGATTACGATCCGAGTATCCCCACTCTGCAGGGGGACGGGGAGCACCTGATTCAGGCGATGCTGAATCTGGTGCGAAACGCCATGCAGTCCATCAATACATCACAGCCTCCAATAGAGAACAGCCATATCCTGCTGAGAACCCGTGTAGCACGAAATATCAGCATCAGTGAGGTCTTTCACCGCATCGCTCTGAAAGTCGACATCGAAGACAACGGACCCGGTGTCCCTCCCCACATGTTGAGCACCATCTTTTATCCCATGATTTCCGGACGAGCCGACGGCACTGGCCTTGGCTTGCCCATCACGCACTCCATCATCAACCAGCACGGCGGCATGATTGAGTGTAAGAGCAAACCCGGTGAAACCACTTTTTCCGTTGTGCTGCCGCTTACGGTCAGCCAGGCAGACGACAAGTAACGAGAGGCACGCAATGCAAACAGAAAACTACAGTGCGGGAACGAATACCAACAGTTCGGTCTGGATTCTCGATGATGATCGCTCTATCCGCTGGGTACTGGAAAAGTCTTTGGGAAAGAACGGCCTGGCGACCCAGAGTTTTGAAAGCGGGGGAGAATTACTCAACCGGCTCAGTAAGGAAACACCGGATGCCATTATCAGCGACATCCGGATGCCGGGCATCGACGGATTGGAACTGCTCACCTCTATTCAACAATCCCATCCAGAGCTACCTGTTATCATCATGACCGCGCATTCGGATCTCGAGAGTGCAGTCGCCTCCTACAGCCGTGGCGCCTTCGAGTATCTGCCGAAGCCCTTCGATATTGACGAAGCAGTCGCCATGACGCGCCGGGCGCTGGCCCATGCGAAAGACAAAACCGAAGAAGCGGCAGAGACTGTCGACATGCCCTCGACCGAAATTATCGGGGAAGCACCCGCCATGCAGGAGGTGTTTCGTGCCATTGGGCGTCTGTCGAATTCCAACATTTCGGTGCTGATCAATGGAGAATCCGGCACCGGTAAAGAATTAGTGGCCCATGCCCTGCATCAGCACGGCCCGCGCCGTGAGCAGCCCTTTGTGCCTCTGAACGTGGCCGCCATCCCCAAAGAGCTCATCGAATCCGAATTGTTCGGTCACGAGAGAGGCGCATTCACCGGTGCTACCCAGCAGCGTACCGGCCGCTTCGAGCAGGCAAACGGCGGCACCCTGTTTCTCGATGAAATCGGTGATATGCCGGCGGAGACTCAGACCCGCTTACTGCGCGTGCTCTCTGATGGCGAGTTCTATCGCGTGGGCGGTCACACCTCTATCAAAGTCGACGTGCGCATTATAGCGGCCACTCATCAGAACCTGGAAAAACTTGTCGAGCAGCACGTGTTCCGCGAGGACTTGTTCCATCGTCTAAACGTCATCCGGATTCACATACCAAAACTGGCAGACCGGCGCGAAGACATAACGAAGCTTTCCATTCACTTTCTGGCCAAGGCAGCGGAGGAGCTGGACGTAGAACCGAAAATACTGCGCCCCGAGACGATTAAGTTTCTGGAGAACCTGTCCTGGCCCGGGAACGTGCGGCAGCTGGAAAACTTCTGCCGCTGGGTTACAGTGATGGCTTCAGGTCGCGAGGTACACCTGTCAGACCTGCCGCCCGAATTCTCCGAGCAGGAAGCCAAGTCTGGGCCGCCCGGGAGCTGGACGCAAAATTTACAAGCCTGGGCGGACCAACAGCTCAGCATGGGCAACTCCGGCATTCTCAATGAAGCCACGCCCTTGTTTGAGCGGACCCTGATCGACATTGCCCTAAAACATTCCGGTGGCAGACGGCGCGACGCCGCCAACCTGCTAGGCTGGGGTCGCAACACCCTGACCCGCAAGATCAAAGAACTCGGCTCTTATTATGGCAACAGCGTGGAAGAAGAGTAGCTGTTCAGAAACGCGAAGCTCAGGCACTGGGGCTATGCGGCGCCCCAGAACCTCCCACGGGGGGACTTTTCTGAGCGAAATCGCACTATTGCCTGTGTCTAGGGCCGTTGCATCTCATTTTTCTGTCCCCACGAGCTGACTAAATTTTGATCAATATCGTCCTTTTTGAGCCTGAAATACCCCCTAACACAGGAAACATCATCCGTTTAGCTGCAAATACAGGGTCACAGCTTCATCTTATCAAGCCCTTCGGATTTGCTCTCGAGGACAAGAAAATGCGGCGGGCAGGGCTGGATTACCATGAATATGTCGACCTTTCGATGTATGAGAACTGGCAGGAATTCCGCGAGAAGCAGCCCGGCGCTCGCCTGTTCGGGCTGAGCACCAAAGGCAGCCAGTTTTACACGGAAGTGACGTTCGAAGATGGAGACTTTCTGGTTTTTGGCCCGGAAACCCGCGGCCTGCCCGCCACTATTCGGGCAGAAATCAGACAGGAGGGGATATTACGCATCCCCATGTTGCCAGAAAGCCGCAGCCTGAATCTCTCCAATGCGGCGGCTATTATAGTGTATGAGGCCTGGCGGCAGCTGAACTTTACTGCCGGAATCTGAGCTCATTGCACGCTCTCCGGTGCCGCCTCGCCGCCAGCAGCCTGCTGGTCTGCCGCCTGCTTCTGCTGCGCGTAGAGCGCTTCGAAGTTGATCGGGGCAACCATCAGCGGAGGAAAACTGCCCTTGACCACCAGCGCGTCAAGCGACTCCCGTGAGTAGGGGAACAGAATGCTCGGACATACCGTGGCCAGCACCTGCTCGAGATCCGTTTCGCTGAACTCTTTGACGGTAAAGATACCGGCTTGATGGACCTCGACCACAAACGCTGTCTCCTCCTCCAGCTGAGCCTCCACCGTCAGCACTAACACCACCTCATAAACATCATCGGCAACCTTGGTGTTGCGCGTCTTGATGTCGAAGTTGATCTTGGGGCTCCACTGGGCCTGGAAGATCTGCGGGCTTTTCGGCGATTCAAAGGAAGTGTCCTTAAGATAAATCCGCTGCAGTGCAAACTGCGGGCCTGCCGGCTGAGCGCCGTCCGCGGCGGCCTCTGGGGCGTTGTTGTTTTCTTCTGCCATGGTAATTCCTGTCTATCTCATCAAAGTAAAGAAAGTTTTCGATCTCAGCTTTGTACCAGCGGATAGGACTGTGCCTTCCACTCAGTGACACCACCGGAAAGCATACTCACTTCCTTGTGGCCGAGCTCTTCAAGGGTCTTGACTGCCTCTCCCGCATGCTGACCCAACTTGCAGACGACCAGCACAGGCCGCTCCTTGAATTTCTTGAGTTCGGCGGGCGCCCGCTGCTTGAGCTTGGCCAAAGGAATGTGGATCGCATCCACAATATGGCCAGCTTCAAATTCTTTCTTGTCGCGAATGTCGAGCACCACCGCATCTTGCCGGTTGATCAGCATGACCGCCTGCTGTGGGCCGACCGAGGCCGCCGCCGTGCGCGCTTGGTAAAAAATAATGGCCGCGGCGCTCGCTACCCACATGGAGGCGAGCACCAAATGATTGCCAATAAATTCGAAAAACTGTTCCAAGGCGTTAGTCTAAATTTTCTATATGCTTATCGACGGGTTGATCCAACTCAACCGGCGCTGAAACCGCGGGTCGGAAGGAGGGTCGGAGTATACACGGGTAGCCCGGTCGAAAGAAGCGGCCCGGTGCGCCACGCTCGCCAGAATCCGGGCTTTCGAGGATAATAGTTGGATCCAATCAGCTGTTATTGCTGCACGTTGCCGGCAGAGCCAGAGGTACACGAATCGCCATGAGCAAGAAATCCACCGCCCTTCTTTTGATTCTTGATGGCTGGGGCCATCGGGAAGCCACCGACAGTAACGCCATAGCCAACGCGGCAACTCCGACCTGGGACAGCCTGTGGCAGCAGCAACCGTCGACGCTGATCGATACGTCTGGCCAGTCCGTTGGCCTGCCGGCCGGGCAGATGGGCAATTCCGAGGTAGGCCACATGAACCTAGGCGCCGGGCGGGTGGTCTACCAGAGCCTGACACGCATCGACAAGGACATCGAAGACGGCGGGTTCTTTGAAAATGCTGTGCTGGTTCGGGCCGCAGAGCTTGCCGCCAGCAGCGAAACCGCGCTGCATGTGCTGGGACTAATGTCACCAGGCGGCATCCACAGCCACGAAGACCAGATCATGGCAGCACTGGAACTGGCGCGACGGCGGGGTGTTCGGAAGCTTTATCTGCATGCCTTTCTGGACGGCCGGGACACCCCGCCCCGCAGTGCGCTGGCCTCCATGCAGCGGGCAGACGCCTTTTTCCAGCGCCACGGCATCGGTCGGGTCGCCTCACTGTGCGGACGCTTTTATGCCATGGACCGGGACAACCGCTGGGACCGGGTCCAGAGTGCCTACCGGCTGCTGACCGAAGGCAAAGCGTCATTTACAAGTGCCAGCGCTAGCGCCGGCCTGGAAGCGGCCTATCAGCGGGATGAGGACGATGAATTTGTGCAGGCGACAGTGATTCAGGGCGAGGGCGAGGCGCCGGTCCTGATCGACGACGGTGACGTAGTGCTGTTCATGAATTTCCGCGCAGACCGGGCCAGGCAGCTGACCCGGACCTTGGTGGATGACGACTTCGAGGGTTTTGAGCGGAGCGTTCGGCCCCTGCTGGGTGATTTCGTGATGCTCACGGAATACGCTGCAGATATTGACACCGCCTGCGCCTATCCTCCTCAGGTTCTGAACAATGTGCTCGGGCAGTATCTGGCCGACAACCAGCGCACCCAGCTGCGTATCGCGGAGACGGAAAAATACGCGCACGTCACCTTCTTTTTTAATGGAGGTCGCGAAGCGCCTTTCGCCGGCGAAGACCGTACCCTAATTCCTTCACCGCAGGTCAAGACCTATGACCTGAAACCGGAGATGTCGGCCGTTCAAGTTACTGATGATCTGGTCAAGGCCATAACCTCCGGCGACTACGACACTATCATCTGCAACTACGCCAATGGCGACATGGTCGGACACACTGGTAATTTTGAGGCTTCAATTAAGGCAGTTGAGACTATAGATGCCTGCCTGAGCCGAATTGTATCCGCCATCGAGGAGGTCAGGGGCCATCTGCTCATCACCGCCGATCACGGTAATGTGGAACAGATGCTGGACCCGGAGACAAATCAGCCCTTGACCTCGCATACCAGCGGGCCCGTGCCATTGGTCTATGTCGGAGCGAATGATCTTAACTTCACCGGCGAAGGCAGTCTGTGTGATATCGCGCCCACCCTGCTCTACCTGATGTCCATGCCGGCACCCGACGAAATGACCGGGAAGGTGCTGCTGCAACCATCAGAACCGGCGCAGGCGGGCAACTGAGTGCGAGATATCACAGTTAAATTCTGGCGCGGACTACTGCTGAGCCTCGGCTTGTGGGCTTGCGCCGGCGTCGTAGCTGCTACGCAGGAGCGCGAACAGGCTGAGCGGGATTTATCCGAAGTCTCGGCAGCTATTGCTGAGATTCAGGCCTGGCTGCAACAAGCCACGGCTCGCGAAACCGAACAGGAAAGCGCACTCAAGAAAACCCAGCTGGCGCTGTCTGATGCGCAGCAGACTCTGTCAGAGCAGGCTCAGGCACTGGCTGCCGCCCGCGCCGAGCAACAAAGCCTGCAGCAGCAGTCCCGCGCACTGCTGGCAAGCAAGCACGAGCAGGAACGGGTCCTGGCCGCTCTGCTCCAGCATGCCTATATCAACCGCAGGGACAATGCGCTGAAAAGCCTGCTCAATGCCAAAAGCCTGTCCGAGGGTGCCCGGCAGCTGCAGTACACGCGCTATCTGTCGGAATTCCAGCTCGACCGGATTGAAACCTTCAACGCCACCCTTTCAGAACTGGCAGCTATGGATGCCGAGGCCGCGCAAAACCTGAGTCTGATGGACAGACAGCAGCAGGAAGCCACACGGCTTGAGACCGAACTGGCACAGGCCCGTGAATCGCAGGCTGCAGCTCTGGGGGAACTCAGAAACAATATCGCCAGTCGCAGCAGCGCCATGGCACAGCTGGAAACGCAGCATTCAGAGCTGCAGCAGCTGATCGAAGAGATCACCCGCGCGCTTGAAGACGTGTCGTCTTTTGACGAGATCACGCCCCTTGCCGACAGTCGCGGTAACCTGCCATCGCCAGTTAATGAGCGGGTGATCCAAGCGTTTGGCGCCACCTATGGCGGCGGCAGCCTGGTGCGACAGGGCCTGTCGTACGCACCAAACCCGGGCAATCCGGTGCGGGCCATACACGCAGGCCGGGTGGTTTTTGCTGACTGGCTGCGGGGTTCCGGGCTGCTGGTCGTGCTCGATCACGCGCAGGGCTACATGAGTCTTTACGGTCATAATGAAGCGCTGACAGTCAGCGGCGGCGACTGGATCGATGCAGGCGAAGTGCTGGCACGGTCGGGCATCAACAGCAGCGACCGCAATGCTGGGCTGTACTTTGAGATCAGACACAACGGCGAACCACAGGACCCCACTGCCTGGCTGCGTTAGGTCGAACCCGTAGTCGGAACAAGCAGTACCATCCCGGGCCCGCCCGGCATATTGCCAATGCCGGCATAAACTGAAACTATTGAAGAATTCGTATCACTCCGCAGATCCACATTTCAGGAAACCCCGATGATGACCTTTCGCCAACGCCTGTCGACCGCCCTTGCCCTTTGCGGGCTGAGCGCAGCGCCACTGTCCGGACACGCCCAGCAGTCTGAACTGCTGCCGCTGCCGCTTGATGAAGTGCGCATGTTCACCGAAGCGCTGGACCGCATCCGCATGGCCTACGTGGAAGAGATCGACGACAAAACGCTGCTGGAAAACGCAATCAGAGGCATGCTATCCGGGCTGGATCCGCATTCGGCCTACATGGCCGGACAAGAATATGATGCCCTTCAAGAAACCACTTCAGGGGAGTTCGGTGGACTGGGCATCGAGGTGGGTCGGGAGAACGGCTACATCAAGGTGATCAGCCCCATTGACGATACGCCGGCAGACCGGGCTGGCATTGAGGCGGGTGACCTGATCATCCAGATTGACAATAAACCGCTGCGTGACCTTACCCCGGAAGAAGCTGCCAACATGATGCGCGGCGAACCGGGCACCGAAGTGACGGTCACCATTGCCCGCGAGGGCATGGAGCCCTTTGAGCTAACGGTCGTCCGCGAAGTAATCGCCATTACCAGCGTTCGAAGCCGTCTGCTTGAACCCGGTTATGCCTATGTGCGGATTGCCCAATTCCGGCTCAACACCGGCGAAGAGCTGGAAGACGAGTTACGGGAACTATACGAAGAGAACGGCGAGCTGAAAGGCATGATACTGGATTTGCGCAACAACCCGGGCGGCATACTGCAGGCCTCCGTGCGCGTAGTGGATGCCTTTATTGAGGAAGGCTCAATTGTCTCGACGAAAGGCCGTCTCGAAGGAAACGACATGACCTTCTCTGCCAACCTCGCCACCCTAGTGCCAGATGTCCCACTTGTAGTTTTGATAAATAACGGCTCCGCTTCTGCTTCAGAGATTGTTGCCGGCGCACTTCAGGATCACGGCCGGGCCGTAGTGATGGGAACCCAGAGCTTTGGTAAAGGCTCAGTGCAAACGGTGCTCCAACTGGATGACGCCCGCGCTATCAAGCTGACCACCTCGCTGTACTACACGCCCAGTGGACGCTCAATTCAGGCGCAGGGCATTACCCCCGACATCCTTGTTGACGATGCCTTTGTGACGCGGCGAGCGCGCAGCATTTCTCAATACAATGAAGCCGACCTGCCTGGCCGACTGGCCAACGGGAATGGGGAAGAGACTGTAGACAGCGACGAGGAAATAGCCGAAGCGCTGATCTCCGCCGAACAGGTTCTGGTCACCGACTATCCGCTCAACGAAGCGCTGAACGTGCTGAAGGGTGTCAATGCCTTCAGGCCTGCCGCGAGCAGAACCGCAGGCAGCTTTGCCCAGCGAGATACCCCATAGCCAGCACCTCGCCACCAAACGCAATCGGCCGGACTGGCCCAATCAATCGGCTTACATGATCTGGCGGCTCGAGTGGTTCAAATGGCTTGAGCAGTTTAATCCAGCCTGACCTCAATGCCCCGAGCGGCCATGTGCTCTTTTGCCTCGCGGATGGTGTATTCACCGAAGTGGAAAATGCTCGCCGCGAGCACCGCATCTGCTGCGCCTAGCAGCACGCCATCGGCCAGGTGATCGAGATCGCCCACGCCGCCTGACGCGATAACGGGCACGTTTACGGCCTCGCTGACGGCCCTATTGAGTTCAAGATCGAAGCCGATCTTGGTTCCATCGCGATCCATACTGGTCAGCAGGATTTCACCGGCCCCGTAACTCACCATCCGTCTGACCCATTCGATGACTTCGAGCCCGGTCAGCTCTCGCCCGCCGTGGGTGAAAATTTCCCAGCGCAGCGGCTCATCTTCTGCCGACACACGCTTTGCGTCTACCGCCACGACAATGCACTGAGAGCCAAAGCGCTCAGCCGCCTCGCGCACGAACTCGGGATTCTTAACAGCTCCGGTGTTGATTGAGACCTTGTCTGCACCTGCATTCAGCATCGAACGTATATCCGCCAGCGTGCGAATGCCCCCACCCACTGTGAGCGGAATAAAAACCTGTCCGGCGATCGCCCGGACCGTATCCACCGTCGTGGCCCGATCTTCATGGCTGGCGGTAATGTCCAGAAACGTGATCTCATCGGCGCCGGCATCGCCGTAACGCTTGGAAACCTCGACCGGGTCCCCGGCATCGCGAATGTCGACAAATTGCACGCCTTTCACCACGCGGCCGCGGTCGCAGTCGAGACAGGGAATGATTCGCTTTGCTAGTGCCATCGATATGTCTGCGCTGTGCCCGTCATCGAAAGAAGCTCAGTCGTCTGAATCACAGTAGGCCTGCGCCTCTCTTAAATCCAGCTTACCTTCGTAAATCGCACGACCGGTGATAGCGCCGATAATACCAGCGCCGCCTGCTGTTTTTGCCGCAGCTTTCAGATCAACAATGTCGGCCAGTTTCGCGATACCACCAGAGGCAATGACCGGAATGCTGGAACGCTCGGCCAGAGCTAGAGTGGCCGCCACATTGGCCCCCTGCATCATGCCGTCTCGATCAATGTCTGTGTAAATCACTGCCGCCAACCCCAGTTCGTCAAAACGCTGCAGCGCTTCCTCGACCACCAACTCGGAGACATCAGCCCATCCTTCCGTAGCGACTTTACCGTTCACCGCATCAAGCCCGATGATGATCTTACCGGGGAATTCCGCGCTGGCGGCTCGGACAAAATCAGGCTTCTTCACCGCCTGAGTGCCTATAATAAGGTAGCTCACCCCCGCTTCGATGTAGACCTGAGCTGTCTCGAGCGAGCGGATGCCGCCGCCGATCTGCACCGGAAGTTCCGGGTAAGCGCGGGTAATGGAAGTCACGATTTCCGCATTGACCGGCGACCCTTCGAACGCCCCGTTAAGATCAACAATGTGCAGGCGCCGCGCACCCTGCGCCAGCCACTGCCCGGCCTGTTCCACCGGATCATCAGAGAAAATCGTGCTCTCTTCCATCCGACCCTGCTTGAGGCGGACACACTGACCGTCTTTCAGGTCGATTGCAGGTATCACTATCATGGCGTTTGCTATGTCCCTCTTGTCAGATACTCATCTGGCCCTGATCGACGCTCAGTCGCTGTCGCCGTTCCAGGTGAGAAAATTGCGCAGCAAGGTGAGCCCTGCCTCTTGACTTTTTTCCGGATGAAACTGTGTGGCAAAAATATTGCCCGCGGAAACAGCAGCCACGATTTGTCTGCCATACACGCTGCAGCCGGCCACCTTATCAGTCTCGTCCATCGTCACATAATAGCTGTGGACGAAGTAGAACCGGCTGTTGTCCGGTACACCCCGCCAGAGTGGATGATATGAAGTCTGGGCAACCCGGTTCCACCCCATGTGCGGCACTTTTAGGCGGACATCATTTTCGTCCCGCAAATCCTCACCAAAAAATTTCACGCGACCTGACAGCAGGCCCAGACAATCCACTCCACCGTTTTCTTCACTGTGTGCCATCAGTGCCTGCATACCGACGCAGATAGCCAGCACCGGTTTTGTCTTCATGGCGCTTGCCACCATCGCGCCTACATCGAGCCGGTTAATCTCGGCCATGCAGTCGCGAATAGCACCAACGCCGGGGAAGACCACCCGGTCCGCTGCCGCAATCCGGGCAGGATCTGACGTAATCATTACCTTCGTGACCTCCCCCGATTCGGAGGCAAGATCTGCCCCCACATGCTCGATTGCTTTGGCGACCGAATGCAGGTTCCCCATGCCGTAGTCAATGACTGCAACCTGTTTCATTGGCGGGTGGCCACTGCCGTATGCGCATATGCTGTCATCATAGATCCGAATTGATGGGCGAGTCAGTTGTTCGGATTCACCGCGTCAGCATCGATGACCCGAAGACGAGCGAATCCACCAGCAAGACCGGGGCTGCAAGACATCCGCAAAACACTGAAGCCATGGAGCCGGACCATCTGAAGTGGGTCTTTAATGCGACACCGGTTGCGAGACACCGCCTAAAGAACGCCTTTGGTGGAAGGAATATGGTCGGCCGCGCGGGGATCGATTTCCACCGCCATGCGCAGCGCTCGACCAAAAGCCTTGAAAATGGTTTCAATCTGGTGGTGCGCATTCTTGCCGCGAATATTGTCGATGTGCAGCGTGACCATCGCGTGATTCACGAAGCCCTGAAAAAACTCATGGAACAGATCGACGTCAAAGTTACCCACGGTACCCTTGACGAACTGCACGTGGTAATCGAGGCCCGGACGACCGGAAAAATCCAGCACCACCCGGGAGAGAGCCTCATCAAGAGGAACATACGCTTGGCCGTAGCGACGGATGCCGGTCTTATCAAGCGCCTGATTCAGCGCCTGACCCAGCGTGATACCGATGTCCTCAACCGTGTGATGGGCATCGATGTCCAGATCGCCCGTCGCCTTGACCGTGAGGTCAATCAACCCGTGGCGCGCAATCTGATCCAGCATGTGATCAAGAAACGGCAGTCCGGTCTCAACGTCCAACTGACCTGAACCGTCAAGCTCCAGCGTGACGGTGATTTGCGTTTCCTTGGTATTGCGCTCGACCGAAGCCTGACGCGGATAATGGGGAGCCGAAGCGCTCATTAACAGACCCGTTGGCGTAAAAATGGCATTATAATGCTGCTCCCTGCGGAGTGAAAGTCAGGTTTCGTGCAGGGCCTTCAGGCATTCGGTAGACTAGGGGCAGAGCAGGAACCGTTCAGGACCAGCCGAACCAGATTCAGGAGCATTTTTCGTCGTGTTACATCGCATCGACAAACCGAGCCTGCGGGGCCGCCGTCTCGCCTGCGTTGCTAGGATTGAGTAGCGACCATGAGATTTCTCCTCAGGTTTCTATTGGTGCTGTTATTGCTGGTGGCGGCGAGCGGCTTCCTGCTCGTGGCGAGGATCAATACAGAATCTAACAAAGCGGCAATCTCAGAGATGGTACTCGCTGCCACCGGCTTTGAATTAATCATCGGCGGCGATCTGTCCTTGAGCCTGTTCCCAGACCTCGGCCTTTCGCTTACTGACGTCCGGCTAAAGAATCCTGGCTTCCCTCAGGAGCTGGCCTCTACCTCATCTGCGGCGTTAAGCGTTGAAATTAATCCCTTGCTGAGAGGCCAGATCAAGATAAAGGAAATTTCTACGATAGATTTACATGCCAACTATTTTATTGATGCGAACGGCACAAGCATGTGGTCCGTCGGAGCCACTAAACCGGGCGTAGACAGCCGCAACCCGTCATCCCCGAAGGGACTAACAGAGCTGCCGGCCTTTTCAGTCGATCGACTGCGGATCGGCAACGCCAGCATCGACATCCGAGATGCCTCAAATCAGACCCGCTATCAGATCGACAACCTCAGCTTGGACAGTCGGGATACCAATCTGGAAGGTCGCCCCTTCTCATTGGCGCTTCAGTTCGATTACGAAAACAATGGCATGTCGGCTGCCATTCCGATGGCGCTGAGATCGAACGTGCAGGCAGATCTTGGCAACGGGTCGTTTCAGTTCAGCGATCTGCAGCTGAGCATCACGCCGTTGTTGGTAACCGGCGCTATGACAGTCTCGGGGTTTCCTGCAGATCCGATTTACGAAGGCTCGCTGACCGCCGAAGATTTCGACGTAATCACCCTGATGGAGTCACTGGATTTGAAAGAGCCGGACCCAGCTGCCGGCTTCGGTCTGGACGCGGATCGCATGTTGAACTTCAGCGCCCGATTCAACGGCTCGGCGCAGCGGGCGACGCTGAGCGATTTTGACCTCAATTTTGCCGGGTCACTGATCGAAACCGATGCCGAGGTGCGCTTGGCCACCGATCTGGCTCCCCTGAATATCAGCTATAACGTCAATGCAGGTTCGCTCGATCTGTCAGCCTTTTTTACCGAGCAGCTACCGGCGGCCGAAGAGACGCCAACCGAGCTCACCGAAGCCGCGCAGTATCAGCCACAGGCTGAACTGCCCGTCGAGCTGATCAGCTCCATCAGTCTGCTAGGCGGAATCTCTGTTGAATCGGTCACTATTAATGACTTGCAGCTGCAGGACGTCAACGCATATACCAACGTCGAAGATGGAGTTTTAGATATCGAAGTGCCGCCTGTCTCTCTGTTTGAAGGTTCGGCGCAGGGCACAATCAGGCTGAGCACGCGGGGCGAGGCGCCCGAACTGGAATTCACTCAGACCATCAGCAACGTCAATCTGTCAGAGCTGACTCCTTTAGTGACTCGCTTCAGCGCCGTCAATGGCTTTCTGCAAGCCGAATCCAGCTATACCGCAACGGGCGGCACGGTTGAGGCAATTCTGGACTCATTGTCCGGCAACAGCGCCTTCAGCATAACCAATAACTCAGTCGACATCGGCGTGATCAAACAGGTGTTTACCGCCATCGCAGCACTGAGCCCGAACGGAGAGGCCATTCAGCAGTGGCCCGACGTGATCCGTTTCAGTGATATGAGTGGTTACTTGACACTTGAAGACGGGCTGAATTCGCAGCAGGAGGTCAGGCTGCGCATGGACAATTTCGACATTAGCGGTAGCGGCCGGATTGATCTCGACACTCAGAACTTCGATTACGACCTGCTGTATACCGTACTAGGTGCACCACATAACCAGACAATCCCGATCGATGAGCTCTACCACAATGTGCCCTGGCCTGTAGACTGCAGTGCCGCCTTTGCCGATGACGTCAGCCGGTACTGCCGACCGGACTTTACCCGAGTGCGGGACATTTTCAGTCAGATCGGCGCCAACGCGCTGCGCAATGAATTGCGGGACATCACCGATCGGGTGCCTGAACAATTGCGCGACTCAGCCAGAGGGCTGCTCAGAAATCTTTTGAATTGAGCATGAAACCACTGCCGCTTCTGCAATCAAGCCTTTCAGCCCTGCGCCGCGCCTTAAAACAACGGCAGCGCGGCTGATCGCGCCATGGGGAGCCAGCACATATTTGCAGAGCAGATTCTGGACTGGTTCGTCACGCACGGCCGGCACGATTTGCCTTGGCAGAAAAATCCAACGCCTTACCGGGTCTGGGTGTCAGAGATCATGCTGCAACAGACTCAGGTGGCCACCGTCATTCCCTATTTTCAGCGGTTTATGGCGCGCTTTCCCGATGTGCACGCACTGGCGGCAGCTCCGGTGGATCAGGTGCTGCACCTATGGACGGGACTTGGCTATTACGCCAGGGCCCGCAACCTTCACAAAACCGCGCAGCAAGTTTGCGCGGAGCATCGGGGACGCTTTCCGGACAGCGTTGAAAAGCTCGAATCCCTGCCCGGCATCGGGCGGTCTACGGCCGGCGCGATTGCCGCGCTCGCCCTGCATATAAGAGCCCCGATTCTTGATGGTAACGTCAAACGCGTGTTGACGCGTTATTTTGCCATTGCCGGCTTTCCGGAAAGCAGCGCTGTCAAAGCCCGGCTGTGGGAGTTGGCGGAATCGCTGGTGCCGGATTCCGGGATCGCCGCTTATACGCAGGCCATGATGGATCTCGGAGCCACCCTATGCACCCGAAGTCAGCCCGACTGCGAGCGTTGTCCACTGTCGGATCGCTGTCAGGCGCTGGCCGCTGATGCGATTGCGACGTATCCGGGCAAGAAACCCAGACAGGACAAACCGGTGAAAGCCGTGCAGATGATTATCCTGCGCAATGAACGGGGAGAAGTGCTACTGGAAAAACGCGCAGACACCGGCATCTGGGGCGGGCTTTACTCTTTACCAGAGCAACCTCTGCCAAAGCCCACCGGACAAGGTGAAGCAAAGGCGCCGTCCAAGGTCGAATTCAACGGACTGTCCTGCGATCTGACCGTCGCGATCAGGCTGCCAGAAGTTCGGCACAGCTTCACCCACTACCACCTTGACATCTTACCTCTGTTAGTCGAAGCCGAACCAACTACAGATGCAGCAGCAGCTGATTCTGACCGCTGGCTCTGGTACGCTCTTGATCATTCGCTCGAGGTCGGGCTCGCCGCGCCGGTGAAAAAGCTGCTCTCCAGACTAGCCGAAGACTCGCACCCCATTACACGCTAAGGAGTTTTCATGAGCCGGACTGTCCAGTGTCGGAAATACCAGAAAGAACTGCCGGGACTGGCGGTTCCGCCCTATCCCGGCCCCAAGGGGCAGGAAGTTTATGAAACCGTGTCTCAGCAGGCATGGCAAGAGTGGCAGGCACAGCAAACTATGCTCATCAACGAGAAGCAGCTGAACCTGATGGATCCGGAAACACGCAGCTACCTGCAGCAGGAAATGGAGAAATTCCTCAATAACGAGGACTACGATCGCGCCGAAGGGTTTGTGCCACCCGGCGCGTAGGCGTCTGGCGCCTGCGCTGAGTTCCCGCAAGCCACTCTCAGATGCGGCTGACTGCCACGAACTGCTGAGACCGTGGTTCCCTATTCTGTTTATCTGGACCGGAAATGACTCGGCTCTGCCCCCTGCGCATATGCCTTGACTAAGGATGTCATAAACTATTTAATACGCGGCTCTCGGAGCGCGGCAAAATATACACGTACTGCGACTCCACCCTCCGAGATGAGCAAGCCTCAGGTACCGCTTGCTCTAAAGATGTCGACACGACCAGCATAGTCGCACTCGCCGGAGTCATAGCCAAGCACTGTACAATATAGTGCACCCCAACGCCCAGGTAGCTCAGTCGGTAGAGCAGAGGACTGAAAATCCTCGTGTCGGCAGTTCGATTCTGTCCCTGGGCACCATCTTCTCTCACACTTATCGTTACTCGAATGGAAGCGCAGGCATTTTCAGTGCTTGCAAGCATCTGTTGCGAGTCACATCGAAGGTAGAAAGACGCAGCAATATCTACCGTTATATTCCCTGCATCCAATCTGCGACAGCTCTGCCAATTGCATGAGGAGAAACTTCCTGCACGTAGTGCGTACCAAATACCTGCACCTCGGTCTGATTGGGAAAACTTCTCACATATTCCAGAAACGGAGCATTATTCGGAGAATCGGAAAGTAGCGCCCCAGGATTGGCTCTAATGAAAAGTTTAGGTAATTCGCTTTCAGCCAACCAATCAGAATAACTCTGCACAAGAGCAGTGGTATCAGCTGGCCCGCCAGCAAATGGTAGTTCCCTCGGCCAGGTAAGAGTTGGCCTACGACTTTCTCCTGCTTGTAGAAATGGCCTGCGGTATTCCGCCTTGTCTGCCTCGGTTAGAAAGTATCCGAGCCCGCCAATCAATATCTGCTCTATGAAGAAATTGTTCTGCAACACCACTTCTTCTCCACGCTCCGAACGAAACAGTGAGAAAGCTCCCTGCTGTGGTTCAGGAGGTAACGGCAATGCACTCGGCCTGATGATCGCTTCCATAAAGGCTATGCCTTTAATTCGCTCGGGAAATCGTTGAGCATAACTAAAACCTACACTCGAGCCCCAGTCGTGGATTACCAGTGTCACCCGTTCAGTAGCCCCCACTTGTTCAAAAAAATCAAACAAATAGTCACGATGAGTTGCAAACTTGTATACACCCGGCCCACTATTTGGAAGTGGATCAGAGTCACCCAATCCAATCATATCCGGCGCTATGCACCGCCCAAGGTGCTCAAGGTGGGGAATTACATTACGCCAGAGATAGGATGAAGTGGGATTGCCATGCAGGAAAATGATAGGGTCACCACTACCGACCTCATAGTAAGCAATATCTAAACCACGAACGTTCGTTCTCTTTTTCCGTCCGGCCCAGTCTTCGCCCGACTGCGCTAATGCACGAAAAGGAATGGCTGCGGCGCCTGTCATAACGGCAAGTTGTATCAGTTCGCGGCGGTTCATAAGGATCCCAAAGTAATTCTTCAGTGTTATTTGTATTTAAGATAAGGGTAGTCGGAAACAGAACTAAACTACAATCGTTTCTACCGCGCATACTTGAATGCTATGCACACTTCGTATCACACTCTGAGTTCGTGCTTACAAGTTATTGTCTACTGAAAATCCTCGTGTCGGCAGTTCGATTCTGTCCTTGGGCACCAGCCCCCTTCTTAAAGCCCAAGGAAAAAACAGTAAAACTTTGATACTTAAAAGCAGCCACGCTTTTTTGTGTCGTTAGTCTTGCTGCCCATAGCTTAAGCAGATACAACGGGAATGATTCTCATTTGCGTTAGCTGACTTCGATGCTATCATGACTTTTAATAGAAACTTTAATGCCATTTCCAATTTGGAGGGAGGCAAAGTGGCAATCGCGGCAACTCTTCTTTGGCTGGCAGCCCTGTCATCGTTTTGTGCTTCAAAGCAACAGAGCTTGTTAGCGGAGCCCCTATCTAAACTGACCGGTTGGGGCCTGTTCACTCTACTTTTCTTTCTTGCCTGGCTCTTTATGCTCGGCACCTACGCTGCCCTCGCTGCATTCTTTCTCGGCATCTCGTATGTCATGGGTGCCTGGATTTTCATGGTTTTCATTCTTGGCCATTACAAGCTTGGGCTCTGGCAGTTTGGGTCTGCCGGAGTCGTTGTGTCTGTTTCTCTTCTCAAGCTGGGAGCATTGTGATGTGGGCTAAAAGTTTCGCGGGAATACTGGGAGGCCTGCTGATTTCGATACTGGCTCTGGCCACACTGTACTACGTCTTACCATTGCCCGCCGATGCCAAGATTATGCTCGGCTTGATTTCGGGCTGGATAATCTGGGCTGGAATCATGGTTTGGTGCTACTCAAGTGATAACGGAAAACAGGCTTGGAAACGAGCTTGCGGTGGCT
>Ga0163109_10000981_pt1 | contig 22610 bp, 20 predicted proteins | sample CRUFie1St13metaG_FD_108704 | JGI IMG/M metagenome (GOLD analysis project Ga0163109, IMG submission 108704) | Marine microbial communities from the Costa Rica Dome - CRUD Field 142mm St13 metaG | ecosystem: Environmental > Aquatic > Marine > Oceanic > Photic zone | place: Costa Rica: the Eastern... | reverse complement strand
ATCCCTCCATGTAGGTGACCTCCGATCCTTCATCGGCGATAATCAGCGTTCGTTCGAATTGGCCGAAATTTTCTGCATTGATCCGGAAGTAAGCCTGCAGAGGGTGGCTTACCTTGACCCCAGGCGGGACATATATGAATGAGCCACCCGAAAATACTGCACTGTTCAATGCTGAGTACTTGTTGTCAGCAGTAGGTATGACTTTGCCAAACCACTTCTTGAAAATTTCGGGGTGCTCCATGAGCCCGTCTGTACTGCCCATGAATATTACCCCATCCTTTGCTACTGCTTCCTTGATGTTTGAATACGCGGCTTCGGAGTCGAACTGAGCCTCAACCCCAGCCAGAAATTTTCGTTCATTCTCTGGAATGCCAAGCCGTTCGAAGGTTTCTTTGACCTCATCTGGAACGTCATCCCAACTTTTCTTGGCACGCTGATCGCCTGCGAGGTAGTAGCGGATCTTGTTGAAATCGATATTCTCTAGGTCCTTGGTTGCCCAATGCGTGGGCATTGGTTTGTCTTGAAAAACTTTTAGAGCCCGTTTGCGAAAATCGCGGATCCAGTCGTCCTCACCCTTGACATCGCTGATGTAGTCGACCGTTCCCTCGTTCAAGCCGACACCGGCGTCGAACTTGTGAGTTTCGGCGTATTTGAAATCCCCCTTGTCCCGGTCTATCTCTATATTGTGGGTTGCAGTTGTCATCTTCTTTAGGTGCTGGTTTTGGGGCTTCTAAGCGGCGTTTTCTGCGATTTCCTTGATCCAGTCGTAACCTTTACTTTCGAGCTCTAAGGCGAGACTCTTGTCACCGCTTTTAACGATGCGGCCGTCATACATTACATGGACCTTGTCCGGAACGATGTAGTCGAGCAGGCGTTGATAGTGGGTGATGACGAGAGCACCTAGTTCCGGCCCCCGAAGTGCGTTTACTCCCTCGGATACAATTTTCAATGCGTCAATGTCCAAGCCCGAGTCCGTTTCATCCAAAATTGCGTACTTAGGATTAAGCATGGCTAACTGTAGGATCTCACAACGCTTCTTTTCTCCTCCTGAAAACCCTTCGTTGATAGAACGGGAAGTGAATTTCCGATCGATCTTAAGCCTATCCATCTTTTCATAGAGTTCCTTGTAGTATGCTGGAGCATCAAGTTCTTTGCCTTCTGGCAGACGTGCATTCCTCGCCGCCCGGATGAAGTTGGCGATCGATACGCCTGGTATTTCCATTGGGTATTGGAAGGCGAGGAAGAGACCAGCCCGAGAGCGTTCGTCTACTTCCAGATTAATTATCGATTCTCCATCTATCAAGGCGTCGCCACTAGTAACTTCGTAGTCGGGATGGCCGGCTAGTGCCTTTGCTAAAGTACTTTTGCCGGTACCGTTCGGTCCCATGATGGCGTGCACTTCGCTCTTGGGAACAGTAAGGCTAAAGTCCTTTATGATTTGCTTATCGCCTATCATTACGTTCAGGTTCTTTATTTCGAGTGATGCTCTCATGATAAATTTAGATGAGAGGGTTCACCGCTTTCTTTAGCGGGTTGCACTTTCGTCGCACTCCTCCCGCGAAAAGTGATATCGATCGAGCTGGGTTCGAAATTCTCAGGCAAGAGGCTGGCAAGCTCATTGAGAATTTCAGGTTCTAGCTGAACGTCGAAAACCTCCCCAGTATCGTTATCATGGAAATGGGCGTGCTCGGATAGATTGGGGCAGAATCTCGTCGATTCCCGTTCGAGGTGAACCTGTTTGACTAGGTGGCACTGAACGAGCGTGTCGAGGCAGTTATATACGGTCGCGAGAGATATGCTTGGCATATCTGCTTTGACTCGGGCGAATATCTCATCTGCGGTAGGATGGTCTCGTTTAGAGAGAATCGCGTTAAATACGATTTCTCTCTGACGCGTGGATCGAAGTCCCGCTTGGGCGAGCTTTCGTTTTAGCGTCTCTGTGGTGATTTCTGAGTTCATTTTATCTATACGTGGTGGCTATAACTAAGAATCGATTTCAGAGGCCAAACAAAAATGGAATAATTCTAAATATCAAGATTAAATTGGAATCATTCTAGATAGAGGCTGCTCTAAATGGGAATTGGACAATTCTGTTTGTAGGCATTTTTATAACCTTGAGCTGAGCCAATGGTGCCCACCTATATCAGGCGGAAGTAGATCGGCTTGCGACAAGCATTTCAGCTATGATCAAAAAGAAACTATTCCGACTCCGCCAAGTAGCGCTCGGCTTCAATCGCTGCTTGGCAACCCATCCCAGCAGCGGTGATCGCCTGACGGTAGACGTGGTCGGCGCAGTCACCAGAGACGTACACGCCAGGAATATTGGTTTTAACCTGACTGCCGGTTTCCGGAACAAAGTAGCCGTTTTCGTCCACCTTGATGGCATCGGCGAAAGGTCCCGTATTGGGAAGGTGGCCGATGGCGATGAAAACCCCTTTGCAAGGAAGTTCCGATTGTTCGTTGGAAACTCGATTCTTTAGTCGAACGCTACTAACGTTTCCTGTGCTGTCAGCGACGATTCCTTCGACGACGGTATCCCAGATTACCTCAATTTTTTCGTGGGCGAGAGTTCTGTCTGCCATGATCTTTGATGCACGAAGTGCGTCGCGGCGGTGAACCAAGGTGATCTTTCTACAAAATCGAGTGAGAAAAAGGGCTTCTTCGCAAGCGGTATCACCACCCCCAACGACTACTACATCCAAGTTGCGGTAAAAGGCTCCATCACAGGTGGCACAAGTGGTGACTCCTCTGCCCCCAAACATCTCTTTTTCACCGGGTACTCCCAATAGCCTAGGAGAGGCTCCAGTCGCAATGATAACAGATCGGGCCTTGTACTCACGGGATGAAGTTTTGAGAGTATAGGTGGATTGGGAAAAGTCGATTGACTCAATTTGGCTTTGTTCGAAGCGAGTGCCAAAGCGAATCGCCTGCTTACGCAAATTATCCATCAGCATAAAACCGTCAATCCCGTCTGGAAATCCAGGAAAATTCTCCACCTCACTGGTCTGAGTCAGTTGGCCACCGGGTAGGTAACCCTCAAGGACGAGAGGGTTTAGGTTGGCACGAGCGGTGTAAATCGCTGCAGTAAGGCCAGAGCAGCCAGTGCCAATGATGAGGACGTTTTCTATATCGTTAGACATTTCGAGTTTTGATTCAGATTTGAAAGTAGTTGGTTGGCGATGATAAAAATAGATCTGTTTCGCTACGGAGAAGCGAGATTGAGAATAGCTTTGCAACCCAAGTCTTCTCCCTTAAGCGGTTTTTGGTGAACTCAATCATAGATACGCACACGCACCTCGATAGATTTTACCACAAAGGAACTCTGGACACCGTTCTTGAGGCTGCGGTGAATGAAGGCGTTGACCGTGTGGTGACGGTGGGTACTGACTTTGACGATTGGGACCTGTACGGGGAGCTCGCAAAGTCGTATCAGGGTAAGATCGACTACACCGTTGGAATCCATCCCTGTTCGGTTAATGGGAGTTGGGAAGTGGCTTCTCGAAAGATTGCTAATTTCTGGACAAGGGAGAAGGTACCCGTTGCCCTTGGCGAAATCGGACTAGATCGGTTTCACCTCTCGAAGGACGAATCGGAGGCTGAAAAGGTTTTCAACCTGCAATTAGACGCGTTTCGGGCTCAGCTGGAAATTTCAAAGAAACTAAACGTACCAGTAGTCGTGCACTCGCGGGGGGCTTTCAGGGAATGTGTAGAAGTGATTGACGATTCAGGTATGGATTGGACCCGGGTTGTGTTTCACTGCTTTTCGGAAGGGCCTGGAGAAATGAAGCAACTAATGGATCGAGGTGCGTTTGGAAGCTTCACTGGAATCATAACTTTCAAAAACGCCGAGCCGATTAGGGATGCGGCGAAACTGCAGGGATTGGGGCGATTGATGATAGAAACGGACGCACCTTATTTGGCTCCGATGCCGCATCGCGGCAAGCCGAACGAACCTTCCTACTTGCGCCACACGGCAGATTACTGTGCGTTAGTTTTTGGGTCGACCCCAAGCGAGCTAGCCGCAGTGACTACAGAAAATGCGGTCAGCTTTTACGGTTTGGAGTAAACGCATGCGATTGAAACTTCGGACAACTAGGTAGATCCAAAAGCTTTACTTTTCGTCGAACTTCGACGCGAAAAGCGTCTCGAGATCGTCCAAAGCCTGTTTTGCGTCGTGTCCATAGGCGATGGCCTTGATTTTTGATCCCTTGCTTGCAGCGAGCATCATAAGGCCCATAATGGATTTGCCGTTAACCTGTTCTTCATCCTTTTCAAAAAACACGTCACTCTCGTATTTGTTCGCGGCACGAACGATCATGGCAGCAGGACGAGCGTGAATTCCCATTTGGTTTTGAACCAAGAGAATTCGTTCGACGGATTGTCCTTCTTGATGGAGGTTCGACGAGTCCATTTGGGCTTCAAATAGTGTTATGGCTGTTAAAACAAGCGATAATTCAAAAATTTGCGAGTTCACAAATCTCGTTGGGCCGTTTTTATAGCGGTTTATGTTAGCGATTATTGCTCCCGCTCGTCTTGCATCCACTCGTTTTCCTGAAAAGCTTCTCTATCCAATTAAGGGGAAGCCGCTCATTCTGTGGGTGGCAGAACGCTTGCAAGACCAAGTGCCGGAAATACCGCGGTATTTTGCGGTGGATGACTTACGACTGGAAGCAGTATTGCGAGACGCGGGGCATAAAACTATCATGACGCGTGCTAACCACACTTGCGGGACAGACCGTCTAGCTGAAGCAAACGAGAAAATTGGAGCTGAGTGGCTAATCAATGTTCAGGGGGATGAACCTTTAGTTACTAGAGGGCAAATTATAGCAATAGAGTCTCTGCTAAAAGAGGGTGCTTTTATGGCGACTCTGGCGACTCCATTCAATACTAGGGCCGACTTTCTTGATCACAACCAAGTCAAGGTAGTCATGGACAATGCCCAGAACGCTTTGTATTTTTCTAGGGCGGGGATTCCGTGTGACCGGGATGGATTCGAGATTTTCGAGGATGACTGGGTGGCGAGTGCTCCGGCGTATCGGCATTTAGGGCTATACGGGTATAGAGCGGACTTTCTTCGGACCTACTGCAGTTTGCCGAAAGGAAAACTGGAAAATGTAGAGAGGCTTGAGCAACTTCGCGTTTTGGAAAACGGCTATGACATTAAGGTCGCCCTTACTGATGAGTTATCGATTGGAATTGACACTCTCAATGATGCAGCCCGCTTCGAGGAACACTTGAATCGAATTTAGGCAACACCGATTGCTGGTCGATCTAAGCAGGTGCGGCAGAGTTTTTGGCGACCATTTTGTAGAATTTCTCGAAATTGGGGTTAGCGTCGCTCGGTCCGGGACCCGCCTCGGGATGATATTGCACGGAAAAGACGGGTTTGTCCTTCAATCGAATACCTGCGATCGTCTTGTCGTTTAGGTTGGCCTCAGTGATCTCTGCTCCCGCTTCTTCGAGTCCCTCTTCGGATGTTGCGAATCCGTGATTATGGGCGGTTATCGCAACCCAGTCGTTCTCGAAGTTCTTAATTGGCTGGTTACCCCCGCGATGGCCAAACTTTAGCTTGAAGGTCTTGGCACCTATGGCGTGCGTGATGATTTGGTGCCCTAGGCAAATTCCGAACGTAGGGAATTCTTGGATGAGTTCTCGAACGGTTTGGTGTGCATAGGTCACCGCCTCAGGATCTCCTGGACCATTGGAAAGAAAGATCCCTTCTGGATCGATGGCTTTGATTTCCGCAATAGAGGCGGAAGCAGGAAAAACATGAACCTCGAAGCCATGAAATGCGAGCTCGCGAAAAATAGATTTCTTTGCTCCAAAGTCGAGAGCGGCGATACGGAAAATTCGATCCTTGCTCTTGCTGGAACGAACCGTTGAGCCGGTAGGGTTGTAGGGCCAATTACCTATATCTGAGGGACAGTAGACGTAGGGAGTGGAGCATGTTACCTCTTTAACATAGTCAGTGCCAACGATGCCTACCCAGTCTTTCGCGTTCTGGACGGCCTCCTCGTCTGAAATATCCTCAGTACTCAAGCAGGCTTTCATCGACCCGTGAATACGAAGTTTTTTGGTGAGGGCACGCGTGTCGATACCCTCCAAACCGGGAATGTTGTTTTGCTCTAGAAAATTAGATAAGGTATCGGTGCTTCGCCAGTTGCTAGCGATTGGGCTGAGCTCGCGAATAACAAAACCCTGAACCATTGGCTTGGAGGCTTCGTTGTCTTCCAAATTGACCCCGTAGTTGCCGATCATTGGAGCGGTCATGCCAACGATCTGTCCGAAGTAGGAAGGATCGGTCAATATTTCCTGATAACCTGTCATGCTCGTATTAAACACAGCTTCCCCGACGACTGTCTTATGGCTTCCGAAGGCTTTGCCTTGAAAAATCGTTCCGTCTTCTAATGCTAGTACACCCGCTTGCGATTCGCTCATTTTGAATTTTTAGAAAAGGTAGTTTACTGATATGCGCCAATCCCTTTTTCTTCCTAATTCAAATTATTATGGAATTTGATTCCCGTTTAGACGAAACGGTTTTCGAATCGTCTGTTATCAAAAGCAAATATTCTTATGCCGTACATCGAAGACAGAAAATATTGGTTTGAAGGCCAAGGGCTTTGGGAGGCCGTTCCGGAGGAAAAGTGGACCGATTGGAAATGGCAGCTTCGGAATCGCATAACTTCCCTGGAAGAGCTCGAGGCAAAGATGGAACTGACTGACGAAGAGCGAGAAGGTTGTCTTCACGCTAACGATAAATTGGCGATGTCGATCACTCCCTATTTTTTCAATTTGATCGATCGGGATGATCCCGACTGCCCTGTTCGCAAGCAATTGATTCCCCGTTCGGGTGAGATGTCCGTCTCGGCTGAGGAGATGCTCGATCCTGTGGGCGAAGATTCGCACTCACCAGTTCCAGGCTTGGTGCATCGGTATCCGGATCGAGTCCTGTTTTTGGTAACCGATCGCTGTGCTTCTTATTGCCGCTATTGCACTCGTAGCCGCTTGGTCAGCAACGCCCAAGACTATAACTTTCATCCAGAATTCGAGCAAGGGCTTAAGTATATCGAGTCAAACCCTGAAGTGCGGGACGTGCTTTTAAGTGGTGGAGACCCTTTGCTCTTGGTGGATAGGAAGCTGGACTATCTTTTGGGAAGACTCAGGCAGATTCCTCACGTAGAGTTTATTCGTATCGGTTCGCGAATTCCCGTATTTATGCCCCAGCGGATCACTAAAGAGCTGTGCGACGTATTTAGAAGACATGGGCCGATTTGGATGAGTATTCATGTAAATCATCCTAGGGAGTGCACCGCAGCTCTGAAAGATGCCTGTGAGCGACTGTCTTTTGCCGGTGTTCCTTTGGGGAATCAATCCGTTCTTTTGAAGGATGTGAATGATGATGCAGATGTGATGAAAGCTTTGATACATCGTTTGTTGAGGATGCGGGTGCGCCCGTATTATATTTATCAGTGCGACTTGATAACTGGGAGTGCCCATTTAAGGGCGAGTGTATGTAAGGGTCTTGAGATTATAAAGAAGCTACGCGGACATACAACTGGCTATGCCGTTCCTCAGTTCGTTATCGATGCTCCGGGGGGAGGGGGTAAGGTACCGATCAACCCGCAGTACATTACGAAGATTGACGATGACGCCATTCATTTTCGAAACTTCGAAGACAAGTTATACCGGTATCCGCTCAAGAGTTTCACGATCGACGATGATTGCCGTTTTAATGAAGAGGAGGTTGAGTGCCTAGAGCCTTAGAAAAATTGGGTGCCTCGAAACGCCCACTACCTTGGAATTAATTTTAGTTAAGGCCGAAACGATGTTATTTGGGATAGTCGCGTCGTAAAGTCCCTCCTACGGTTGTTATCAATCTCGTGGGAATGGCTTTACGCCGCGATCATTGTTTAGGCCGAGTCTGTGCCTTACCACGTGGAAAAAAACGCCGCCATAGTCAAATAGCGACGTTGAGAAAACCTAATTGGCCTAGTGCAACTTAGCCCATTGCCGCCTGATAATTGTCGTTGGCTGTCTCCCAATTCACTACATTCCAGAACGCGGAAATGTAGTCGGGACGGCGGTTTTGGTAGTTCAGGTAGTAGGCGTGCTCCCAAACATCGAGCCCTAGAATTGGTATTCCATTATCCATGAGAGGTGAATCCTGATTCGGGGTTGAGCAAACACAGAGTTTGCCATCGCGTACGCAAATCCAAGCCCACCCACTTCCAAAACGAGTGAGACCCGCTTTGGTAAAGTTGGCCTTCAGGGAATCGAGTCCACCTAGGTCGCTGTTGATTGCTTCCGCCAGCTTTCCAACGGGGTCGCCCCCGCCGTTGGGTCCGATTATATTCCAAAAAAGACTGTGATTGGCGTGACCTCCGCCATTGTTTCTGACTGCCCCGCGGATACCCTCTGGTACCGAATCCAGATCGGAGATTAAGTCTTCAACTGACTTGGCTGCTAGATCTGGATGACCTTCCAGCACCCCATTTACGTTATTGATGTAGGTCTGATGATGCTTTGTATGATGGATTTCCATCGTTACAGCGTCGATGTGTGGCTCTAATGCATCGTAAGCGTAGTCCAGCTTCGGGAGTTCGTATACCATAATTTTTATGCAGTTGTTAACGTAGATCTAGGCACGTCAGTTAAATAAAGAATGTACTTTGTCAAATAGTTCTTGTTTCTGATTCTCGTTTTAAGCGGAAAAAGGTTTGAATCAGCTCAAGGCAATCATCTCGCAGTACGCCGGTGTCAATCGTTGTTTTGTGGTTCATTCCTGGATACTGATTGATGTTTAAGGCTCCTCCGAGGCCGCCCATCTTTGGGTCAGATATGGCATAGACGACGCGACCTAGCCTCGCCATGATTGCGGCTCCCGAGCACATGGGGCAAGGCTCCTTTGTTACAAACAAGGTTGTCTTGTTGAGACGCCAGTCGCCGATTGAGTGGGAAGCTTGGCTAATCGCAATCATTTCAGCATGCGCAGTAGGGTCGTTCGAGGATTCTACCTGATTGTGCCCTGACCCAACAACACTATGCTCATATACGACAATTGCTCCGATTGGAACTTCGTTGGACTTCCATGCTTCGATCGCCTCGTTGAATGCGAGAGTCATGTAAAAGACGTCGTCGCGAATCAGTTGTGAGGGGTAACGCTTCTGAAAAGGGCAGTTCGGTGCAGTTTTCTTGGCGTAATCCATAGGGCATGTAGAGATCGCAGTATCAGTGAAAAATCTTGACTAATAGAAGGGATATGAAAGACACGAGCTCCTTTATTGCAAGGTCCTAGACAGTTTGGACGACTAGAACGAAGTATATGGCAGACGATGGCATCCAAGTAGAAGGTAAAATAGTAGCGGTTCTTCCTGGGACTATGTTTCGGGTCGAGCTCGAAAACGGTCATACAGTCCTAGCCCACATTTCCGGTAAACTGAGGAAGCATTTCATCAAGATAACCGCGGGGGACTTGGTGAAAATGGAAATGAGCCCCTACGACCTAGATAAGGCTCGGATAACCTATCGCTTAAAGAACAGCTCTCAATCGAGGAATGCCCCAATACGTTCGTTTGGGCCGCGTCGCCGCCGTTAGTTAAGTAAAGTAGTAGGAACTTGCTGAATTAGGTGTAGGCTCTTTGGCGAGAAGCTCGTGACTCTCATCATGCTGGAAGAGATCGAAGCCTATTTAGCGTTTGCGTCGCTGGAAAAAGGGCTAGCTGAGAACACCGTCCTTAGCTATCAGCAAGATATTCAGCAATTCGCTTCCTTTGCCTCTAAGTTCCATCGAAGGGAAAAGTGGAGCCAAGTAAAAGCGGAAGACGCTTCTGATTGGGTTTACACATTGAGTGACCAAGAATACTCCAGCGCGAGTCTTTGCCGCAAATTGAGCGCTCTACGAACATTCGTTTCCTACTTGCTGAGGGAAGAGAAAATCGAAAAGTCGTTCATCGAGCTAGTTACCGGCCCAAAATTGCGCCGGAAGGCTCCGGATGCATTGACAATCAGTGAATTGGAAAAGTTATTGGATGCACCGGATTTGACGACCCCAGTGGGTCTCCGAGATCGGGCGATTCTCGAGCTACTTTACTCTTCGGGACTGCGAGTGAGCGAACTTTGTGATGCCAAACTGCAGCAGATCGATATCGCTAGTGGAGCGGTCAAGGTATTTGGCAAGGGTGCCAAGGAGCGTGTGGTTCCAATGGGATTTAAGGCAGTAATTGCGGTGTCCGACTATCTTGATTGGGGAAGGCCTCGATTGGTTAAGCCGAGCACAGGAAGTGGGTGCTTTTTAAGTAACCGGGGAGTTCCGATTTCTCGAAAGACGGTATGGGTCATCGTTAAGAAATACGCCCGCAAAGCAGCTATCGAGAAACCTGTGAAACCTCACGGCTTGAGGCACTCATTCGCGACCCATCTGTTAACGGGAGGGGCTGACTTGCGAGTGATCCAAGAATTACTGGGGCATGCGGATATTTCTACGACCCAAATCTACACTTCGATAGAGGCTGAACGAGTTAGGACCGTGCACGAGGAGTTTCATCCTAGAAGTAGAGGAAAAGCTGACTGGTAGGTGAATAGTCAAAAAACGCTCACTGAATAAACCAATGAGCGTTGGGACTAGAGAGTGTTCGATTTTAGAAGCTTGGTTCTGTCGTGTTTGTCACGCCAGGGTGAGCGATGCTGTTTTTCCCAACAGCCCAATGTATATCGTTTATCAATACCTTATATTCAAAGGCACTGTTTGTGTCAGACATTGATACTGACCAGGAGTCGGCCCCCTTGCAATCCATTGGGACGCCACTCCTCCACGATAATCCTGGGGCGTCTCCGCGAATATAGAGGAGGTTTCCGAATCCAATGTCGATTTTAGCTTCGATTACAGTCTTTGAGCGTTTACTCGCTGCTGGTTTCTTAGCTGTTTTCTTCGCCGGCTTCTCTTTTTGAGCCGCCGTTTTTCTTGCCACTTTTTTGGCAGCTTTTTTAGCTACTGCAGTTGGTGCTTTATTTGCTGGTGCCTTTTGCGCCGCTTTTTTCATGTTTTCTCTATTTTATTTTTAACAAAACGGAAGGAGATTGCGACGCAAAATGGCGGCAATATACTTTCAAAAGCACCTTCACTATACCAATTTGATACAGGAATACAATATTTGCTTCCACTTTCCTGCGACGAATCCGTAAAGGTGGGATTGCTTCGGAAGGAAAGACCAAAGACAAAGCCCACAAGTTCCTTGTTAAGTGGCCGAACAAAGAAGCCCACGCTTCGAAAGAGGGCTTGCGTGAATATGATTTTGCCGGTCGGTCCTAACGGACGACTAGGAACTCGACGCGGCGGTCTTCGGCCATTTGGGCTGCCAACGCGTCTTCCATCGCATTGAGATCCCCTTTCGAGAGCGTTTCAAGTCGTCCAGGGGAAATTCCCAAGGTCTCGAGGTATTGGCGAACGCTTTGAGAACGGCGATCACCGAGGCCAAGATTGTATTCCGGGGTGCCCCGCCAGTCGCAATGGCCCTCCAACACCAAGTTGTGCGAAGGAAAGTCCCTTAGGTAATTTGCTACTTGAGTTAGTTTCGATCGCTCACTCGCTTTGATACTCGAGGAGTCGAAATCGAAATAAACCATTGCGGCTATGATTCCGCGTTCACCGGATCCCTCTCTACCTTGGCCTGATTCAAGCGTTGTTTCGCCCGGAGCGAAGGTGCCCGAATCACTCAGACTATCAAAGATTTCACCGCGTCCCGACGTGTCCGAGGATCCCATGACTGTATCGAGAGGATTGGGGCGGCGGGGTTTCTTCTTGCAGCCGGAGAATCCGACAGCGACGGCTATAATAAGGATGTGTAGTATGGTCTTTGTGGAAATCATAGATCTGAACGCTTCAAAAACATTTGACTATTCGGTAAAATTTAAGTTCGGCAAGAATTATAAACGGTTGGAGGGTATTTCTTATGGATGAAAAGGCTTTGGGGGAGGAATCGGGAATCGTTTTGGTCGATAATGGATCTCTAAACCCTCAATCAATTCTCGAAGCGAGATCGCTAGCGTCGTCGCTTTCCAAGCGTCTCCAACGATCGGTTGACTCGGTATCAATCGCACACAGCGACGGAGTTCCTGCCAGTGAGTTGGGAGGCCTTCGTGCCCAATTGTGGATATCCTATCTTGAAAAAGCTGTCGCGTCTGGAATCCGTGAGATATTCGCCATCCCCTTATTTATTGGGCCGGGGTTTGCCTTAAAAAAAGGGAAAAAGATGGGTTTAGGGCATTCCAAGGCAACCGGCGGACCGATCGTAAGATGGGCGGACCCATTGGTTAGTATGACGGACCAAGACTCGCTCCTTACTGAAATTCTGGCAGAGAACGTTTTCCGGCTTTTGGATGGAAGTGGGGCAGAGCCTAAGGTTCACAGGGTCATGTTGGTAGATCATGGGAGTCCCTTCGTTGAAGTAACTGCCTGCCGCAATTTCGCCGCGAGCCAACTTCAGATTACTTTAGGAAATCGAGTTGAATCAGTAGTCGGCTGTTCGATGGAACGCCGGGAAGGAAAGGAATTCGATTTTAATGAACCTTCTTTGGAAGCGGCTCTGAGCAGAGCGGTAAAGGATGGCATCGAGGACGTTATTATTTGCTATCTCTTTTTATTCTCGGGAAGGCATGCAGGTTCTGGGGGGGATATTGACCAGATATGCCTAAAAGCAGGTTGGAGCCCGAGCCGGAATCTATTGAAAACTGATTTGATTGGCTTGAATCCGAAGCTCTTGGACCTGCTGGAAATCCGCTTAAATTCAATTCAGCCTAAGCCCGAGTTTCAATAGGCTAAAGCTGCTTCTCGAATAACAGTAGAGGCAGTAAAAAACTGCTTGCATTTGGATTCGATCGCAACTGAATAACGAGGTTCTTTCTTTCCGAGGGCGGGTCGATAGCTCAATCGGTAGAGCAGTTGCCTTTTAAGCAATTGGTTCAGGGTTCGAGTCCCTGTCGACCCACCATTTAAGTCTTTAATTAACAGAGACTTAAGAAGGTGAAAAAGTTAGCTTCTTGACCTGCTTAACCCTTGTGCTTAACCCTTAGCAAAGGATTAGTAGTCGGGCGAATGGGAGCGACGATCCCGGACAACCTCTAGGGCGATATAGAGGTGCCGCGCCAGACAGGCAAGGCGGCCCTTTCATGGAAAGGCAATCCTAACACCGTTCGCCCTTGCCAGATTATGCGAGGTTGCCGTATGGTAAACCCATGTTTAGCCAGTTGTCAGTTATTCGCCTATTTAACAATCTTGTTCTTATTTTTTGCTTCTCATTGCCCTTTCAGTCGGGCTTGTGCCAGCAGTTCCTGCAGCTGGGAAAAGACTTTAAAGAGTTGGAGCGGGACTTTGATTATCCAGGCATACCTGTTTCTCTTAGCGCGGATGGAAGGGTCCTAGCTATCGCTGAGGCTAGTGGCTTGGGGCATGTTAGCGTGTATGCGTATGATGTTAATACTGCGTCTTGGTCGCAATTAGGAGAGGCGATATACGGAGAGGAGGCAGGAGGCTACTTTGGTTTTTCAGTTTCCCTGAGTTCCGATGGAAAAGTTCTAGCGATCGGAGCACCTGAAGAGGGTGGCTCGGGCTGTGTTCGTGTGTACGACTATAATGCTAGTACTGCTTCTTGGTCGCGGCTAGGGGAGGATATAGACGGAGAGGCGTCAGGGGACTACTTTGGTATGTCAGTTTCTCTGAATTCCGATGGCAAAGTCCTAGCCATCAGTGCCCCCTATAACAGTGGTACTGAATCAGGGCTTGTTCGCATATACCGCCTCGATCCTACTTCCGCAGGATGGTTGAAGGTCGGCCAGGATATTGCCGGGGAGTCTCCCTCGGATTATCTAGGTGAAAGATTATCCTTAAGCTCTGACGGATCAACGGTGGCCATATCGGCACCAGCGAATGACGGTAATGGCGATGTATCTGGTCATGTTCGTGTGTTTCGGTACGATGCAAATACTAATTCATGGTTTCAACTTGGCAGGGACATAGACGGGGAGGCCCCTGGAGACTTCTCTGGCAGCTCACTTTCTCTCAGCTCAGATGGAACGGTTGTGGCGATCGGTGCTGAATACAACGATGGCAATGGCAATGCATCTGGCCATGTTCGCGTTTACACTTTTGATACTATCGAAGTGGAGTGGTCGCAGATCGGAGATGATTTAGACGGAGAGGCGTCTGGTGACCGTTTTGGTAATTCAATTGCTCTTAGTTCCGATGGAACGGTTCTTGCGATAGGTGGTTACAGGAATGGCGGCAATGGTGATAACGCTGGCCATGTTCGCGTCTACACTTACGATTCTAGCTCCGGTTCGTGGGCGAAGCTCTTGGCAGACATAGATGGGGAAGCGGCTAACTTTTTTGGTGCCTCGGTCTCTATAAATTCTGATGGAACGATTGTGGCGATCGGTGCATATGGCTCTACAAATTCTTCGCAACGCGATGTAGGTTATGTTCGTGTAGCCAATTTCGATACCGATACAGATGGGGACGGTGTGGGTGACAATTCTGATGTCTTTCCCCTAGATTCTACTGAAAGTTTGGATACCGACAACGATGGTGTTGGGAACAACACGGATACTGATGACGATGGAGACGGTTACGCTGATGCTTTTGAGGTCGCAATTATGGCTTTGCAAATGAGTCCAACTGACAGCGAAGATATTCAGGCCTTTGAAAAGCTCTTGGATGACCATGATATCCCTTTTGTGAACTATCAAAAAGCTGCCGCTGCGGAGGCATCCCGTACGATTGTCAATGTATCGGCTCGGGTTGATTTAGGCCAGGGGGAGATCGTAACACCAGGTTTCACAGTGCTGGGTGAACAGAAGAAGCTGCTTATTCGTGCTGTTGGACCAAAACTTGTGGATCTGGGCGTCCAATCACCGATGCAAAATCCAACAATGAGTGTTTATAAGTCCCGATGGGATGGCAATCCGCCGGATTTATTAGCCACGATTGATGATTGGAAGGCTGACAACGGCAATGTCGCGGAAATCGTAGCTGCTACGAGTTCGGCTGGGGCATTCCCGTTAGAGCCAACCGAGACCTTCCAAGGACGTCCGTTTATGACTGAAGATACAAGTAGTGCCGCGGTTCTCTTAACGCTTGATGTAGGGGTTTACACAGTACAGGTGAGCTCGGCCGACGATGGGGTGGGTGAAGTGCTAGTTGAGGTCTATGAGGTTACCGATTAGCCAACGACAAGCTAACAAGTGAGTAGCTCTTTCGCCATTGCCAGATTGAGCGAGTTTAACTCAATTTTACTATGACTCATATATTTAGAAAGCCTATTAGTGGTTTAATCCTTATGGTTGCCTTGGCCTTTGTCGCTTATGGTCAGCAGCGGGATGAACCGATTTTCATAAGCGGCGTGTATCCACACCTAACGACTTACGCCGATAATGGCGGGGAGCTAAAGACACTGAACGAGTGCGGTATCGGAGCAGTCGTGCCGTGGGCTGGGAAATTGTGGATGGTGAATTACGGGGCTCACGAACCATTTGGAAGCGATCATAAGCTCTACTCGATTGGCGAGGGCTTGGAGTTGACCATTCATCCTGAAAGCGTGGGCGGTACGCCAGCTGGGCGAATGATTCATAAAGAATCGAATCAATTGTTGATGGCCCATTACGTGATCGACCAATCCGGCAAGGTGAGGGCGGTTCCGCCAGAGATTATGCCGGGGAGAATTACAGCGTTTACGCGACATCTGAAGGACCCTGAGAATTGGGTCTACGTCGTGGATATGGAGGGCATGATTTACGAATTGAACGTGCATGACCTAGAGGTGCGGAAGCTATTTCACAAACCTGTGCCGGGTTGGCATGCGAAGGGCGCTTATGTGGCTCAAGGGAAGTTGATAATCGCCAATAATGGCGAGCATATAGGAGGCAGTTTTCGTCAGGGAGTTTCGGATGAAGAGGCGAGAGCGATTCTTGCGCGAATCAAAGCCAAGAGCGAAGATGAGCGGGGTTCCCTTTCGTCATGGGATGGCGAATATTGGGAGGTGCTCGAGCGGAAACAGTATACCGATGTGATGGGTCCTGGCGGTCTTAAGGGGAATGTTAACGATACCGACCAAGTTTGGTCCATTGGTTGGGACAATCGCTCTTTAAGGCTTAAGGTGATGGATGATGGGCAGTGGTCCACGTATTTGTTGCCTAAAGCTTCTTTCAATAATGATGCGATTCATGGATGGTATACAGAGTGGCCACGAATTCGTGAATTGAGTGGCGGCGATTGGATGATGGACATGCATGGTATGTTTTTCGATTTTCCACCTACTTTTTCGGCTAGTAATTCTGCAGGTCTATCTCCGATTGGAAGTCACCTGCGTTACATTCCTGATTTCTGCGAATGGAATGGACGTTTGGTTTTAGCGACTGACGAAACATCGATTCAAGGGAACCCGCGAGCGGGTCAGCCGCAAAGCAATCTTTGGTTTGGAATGAGGGGTGAATTGAAAAAATGGGGCCCGGGGGCTGGCTATGGAGGACCGTGGATCAATGATCCGGTCGCTGCCAATGTACCTAGTCTACCCTTTTTGGTAAACGGATTTAAGGAACGGACGCTTCACCTGGTTGTTCATGACCAAGAGGATGTAACGATTTCCATTGAGGTGGATTACAAGGGAACCGGAAACTGGGAGGTTTATAAGAGTGTATCAGTGACTGGATACGCTCCGTTCGTATTCCCCAAATCGTTTAAAGCTCAATGGGTTCGTCTTCGTCCTTGTCGCGCTTGTGTAGCTTCAGGCTATTTTCATCAGTCAGACACGAACTATCGTAACGCTAGCGAAGGTCGGAGATTGTTTTCGGGATTAGCGGATTTGGGAGAAGAGACGGTTAGCGGTTCGGCTTTGTATGCTCTGAGAAAATCTCGGAATTTGGCGGTGAGCGATCTTAAGGGTAAGACTAGCGAGTTTAGTAAAGAGCAATTTGCGTTTGTCCCTGGGAATGATCTGAGCTCCGATGTGAAGGAGCATTTGAATACGAAGCCGAAGTTCACCATGGACGAGGCTTCCGTAATTGTCGAATCTCATGGAGAGCGGTTGCGATTGCCAAAAGGGGATGCGTCTTATGATCAGCCGTTTTCGTTCGGATGGCCGCGTACTTACCGCGAAATCGAGTCGGAGCGAGAATTGGCGAATATTCATGGAACGTTCTACGAGCTACCGTTGGTTGAGAATGACAAGCCGCCATTGTTTCAAAAACTCCGCCCGATAAGCAGTCACCGAAAGCAAATAGCCGATTTTGCATCTTGGAATGGACTTCTTGTAATGACGGGTGTGGGTGCGAACGCAAAGGAGAGCGAGCATGTCTATAGAAGCAATGAAAGTAGTGAAGCTCTCTGGTTTGGCGCCATTGATGATCTTTGGAAACTCGGCAAGCCGATTGGCAAGGGTGGTCCGTGGAAGGAATCTAGAGTAGAAGCAGGCGATGTCTCGGATCCGTATTTGATGACCGGTTACGACAAGAAGCGTCTTACGCTATCAGTAGACAAACCAACGACGATAACCCTAGAGATCAATTTCGACCATCATGGGTATCACGAGTATCGTTCTTGGGAAATGACTCCGGGCGCTCCAGTCGATTTCGATTTTCCCAAAGGGTTTAGTGCTCATTGGGCACGTTTAGTTTCGAGTAGCGATTGTGTAGTGTCGGCCGTTTTTACTTACGAGTAGAGCAAGTGCTTGTTGAGGTGCATGAGATCACCGATTAGCCAACCCCAAGCTGATGGGCGAGTAGAGCTGAGGCTCAGGGCGTTGACTTGCACGAGTTGGCCAAGGAATGTTGAAGTCTGACGAATGGACGCCGGAGCAAAGGATAGAAGCTGCCAAACTGGCTGACATCGCTTTGACGCAACGCCAAAAAAAGAACTAGGTATAAGGCTTTTTGTGCATTCCTTTAGCTATCGCAAGCAATGCCAAAGCGGCCTCCTGCGTTTAACCCTCGTGCCTAAAATCGCCTTTAAAACAGGTTAAATTTCCTTAAAGTGGCTTAAATAAAAATCGCTGTAAGCCTTTATTTATCAAATAAATATCGATAAATTTTAACTGGCTTTAATTGTTACGTTTTAACTTTTAAGCAATTGGTTCAGGGTTCGAGTCCCTGTCGACCCACCATTTAAGTCGCTAATTAATAAAGACTTAAAAACGTAAAAAAGTTAGCTGCATGACGCGTGTAACCGGCTTGTGTAACCGTTAAAGAAAATGGCGGGTACACAAACACGAAGAAGGTTCGTCAAAACCAGGACTCCAAACCTTTTTAGGTGGGCCAATACGGGCGAGCATTACGTTCTCTGCAAGCTAGACGGCAAGCAGCTGAGAACGAATTAACCGACTTTGGCTTGTCGGCACAAGTGCTACAAGAGTTTTATGCAACCGTAACACGAATATTGAAAGTGCCACTCCCGCCAAAAGAGGTAATGGCGTTTCTTGACCGATTTCACGCCTTCCCCTTAGTAGCGACCGACTTCAGCCTCGTCACTGAGGGGATACGCAACTCGGTGAAGTTTCAAGTTTCCTTCTGGGATGGCGCCGTCATCGCGGCTGCGGAAAGATTGAAGGCCAAGACCTTTTATTCCGAGGATCTCAACGTCGGTCGGTGCTGTGGTGAGGTCACAATTGTTAATCCTTTTGTTGTTTCTTCGGATCCCAGATATTGGACACTCTCTAGGACGTTGATATTGCTACAGGACCGGCTTCGATTTCAGACCCAAATACCACTCCCGAATGCCCCGATTCGTCTTCGTAAACCCATCGATCGCTTCCTGGTCCGGCCTCTCCTGCTCGTCGTAAACGCCTTTCTGGCGCGTCCGATTCCGCACAAACCCTCCGCACAGGTTGACGCCCAGGCAATGCCGGTTATCGCGCATCGCGTTTAGCAGGAAGTTGTACTTCTCTGGGTCATGACGCGAACCCCCGGCCGGATCGCGCTTGTTGGTGCGCGTGGCGTCTGCCACGATGAACGGCAACCCGGTTCGCTCCGACCAGCGCGTCATCTTTGGGCTTGTATCTTCCAACGCGCCCCCCAGTTGCACGCCGATTGCGTCAATGAACTCCGCGGCCGTGTCAATCACGGGCTCGGGCATCGGCGTGGCGAGGTTGTACCGGTCGCCAAAGATCAGGTGGTTTGTGTCGTGCCGCCGGATCGCGTCGCACGTCACTTGATAGTATCGGCGCGTGTCCTTCGCGATCTTGGCGCGACCGGCCGGCGTCTGCAGCAACTCGGGATCGTGAATCGTGTCCTTCGCGGGGTAGCGGTCCGACTTGTTGACCAGCAGCGGCACATCGGTGAAGTAGTACCCGATGAGGTTCGCATCGTCCGCTAGGGCCGCGCAATTTTTGCGAGCGACGTAGTCGCACCACATCTCAAAGTCTCGCGAGTAGACGTCCGGCCATTTGCGCCCGAGCTTCCAGCGGTGTGCCTCCAGGAACGCTAGGTTGTGGAAGTAGGGCATCCCCGTCCAGTTGTAGTGGTCGCGTGTCCAGTTGGGCGAGTGCCAGTGGTAGTCGGGCTCGCGCAGCACGACCTCCTGGTTCCAGCCGATCGAGTTGAAGCCCCAGGCTTTAAGGTCCGGCGCCACGCGCTCCTTGATCCAACGCTCTTCGCTCGCGCCGTAGCGATCCTGCCAGAGGTGGATGTTTTCGGGGTACCGCATCGCCGACGAATCGATGTGGTTGAACGAGATGGCGAAGAACGGCTCGCCTCCGGGCGTCGCGAAAAGGCGGCGTCCGTCAAATTCCTGCACCGTGAAATACCTTGAGGTGGTGCCAAAAGCAGGGCGCTGGGCCATCCCGGCAACGACTATCAGTGCCGCGTTAACAATCAGTTGGTTGAAGCCACGACGTGAATATAATTGTTGGCCTTTCATGAACGAGAACCTTTGTTTTGGATGCGGAGAAACTGGTTACTATCCACTGTCTAAAGGGAGCTGGCATTGAATGGCAATGTTTCTAATAGGGGTGCCCCTTTAAACATATAATGGACAAAACAGAGCAAATGACAGCGGTCGTTCCGGTGTCACCAATGCCTGTCGGCAGTGATCTTATTTAGAGGACGATTTGATAGACTTAGAGGACGAAGACGAAGACGAAGACGACGACGGAGATGGGGGCGTACTAGCCGAACAGTAGGTCAACCAAAGCGGCCATCTGCGTGTAACCCTCGTGCCTAAAATCGCCTTTAAAACGGGTTAAATTTCCCTAAAGCGGGTTAAATAAAAATCGCTGTAAGCCTTTATTTATCAAATAAATATCGATAAATTTTAACTGGCTCTAATTGTTACGTTTTAACTTTTAAGCAATTGGTTCAGGGTTCGAGTCCCTGTCGACCCACCATTTAGGTAGCTGAAAGTCAGATACCTAGGAAAGTTAAAAAGTTAGCATTTTGACCTGCTCAGAAGTAAGGATTGGATAGCTCATTAGCTTTTTCATGGTCTTGGCCCGAACTGGACGCCCGCTGAGAGCGTTGGTCATGGCGGAATTGGGAACTCCACATGCCTCGGCAAACTTGCTCTTTCGCACGCCGACAGCTTTGAGGGTTTTGTTTAGGGTGCTCGCGAGATTCATGAAATAACTGAAACTCAAAAAGGAGGAAATATCAGCGTACAATTACAAGTAAAAAGAAATTATGCAGATATTAAAAAATTGGTAGTTGGAAACTCTTTAATTATCCTCCAAGCACTGGGCCTTATGAAAGTGAAGGTTAAAAGTCCGGTGTGTTTTATTTCAGCCACATTGATTCTTTCGGCAGTTATTGGGTTATCATATTTTTTGTATTTTACCTCCCAACAGGATGCCACCCCGAACAACTTCGAAGCTGATAGTAACCCTCCTGTTGATGGTGCAGTGAGTTCGCCAGACGAGAAAACTCCGGATCAGCAAATTGTACGAGGTGAAGAGGAGTTAGATGCGAATAGCCATGCTTTTAGTGTGATAACGGAAAATGCCGCAGCTGCTGGCTATGAAATCCAGAATCAAAATCAGGAGGAGTCTTTTGGGTTCTCGTCTCGGATTAAAAAAATCTTAGATGAAGGGGAGATCCTCGATACTCAGACGCAATTTGATGAGGGTTCTGAGGTAAAGAGACTACTAGTCCAGTCGAACATCCATGAAACCCCTATAGTAGTCGTGGAGAAAAAGAATGCTGCTGGGCAGGTTAGGTATGAAGCTCACCACTCAGACCAAGTCATCGTGAAAGTCAGGAATGGTTTATCGATCTCGGAACTAGAATCAAATCTTGAGCCAATTGCGGCACGCGTCCGAACTCATATGGGAGGCGAATTGTACAGTATTGTTTTGGACCGAGCTGATCTTGATTCAGTTCAGGAATGCATCGCCTTTTTGACCTCTTCATCTGGAGCCATTATCAGGGCTGAAGTCGATGGAATCGCTTTTGCCATGGATAAGCCAAACGATACTTACTTTGATGTCTCTTGGCATCTGCAAAACACTGGTCAACTTACCGGAGCAGTAGACAACGTCGATCTTGATGCGATCGAGTTTTGGGACGTCCTACCGGATACTCCAGAAGTTGTTATAGGTGTAATCGACTCAGGGATCGATAGGACGCACCTCGATTTGCAGGGCCTGCTTTGGGTGAATCCAGGTGAAACCGCAGATGATGGCATCGATAATGACGGCAACGGCTATATAGATGATATTTTTGGCTGGGATTTCGTTAATGGCGACAACGACCCAAGTGATGATAACGGCCATGGAACAAAGGTTACTGGAGTGATTGCCGCCAATATAAACAATTCGACTGGTGTAACGGGTCTACTCACAAATCCTACTATAGTGGTGTGTAAAGTATTCGATGACGAAGGAAGTGCCTCTTCCTCTGATGTAATGCAAGCAATGTCTTATCTCAAAGACCATGGAATTCCCATCGTGAATTATTCGGGTGGAGGCGGAGATTACAATCAGTCTTATTATGAACGGATTGAAGAACTTTCAGAGGCAGACGTACTTTTAACGTTTCCAGCAGGAAATGACGCACAAGACAATGATGTGGTGCCTAACTATCCATCAAGCTACGATAGTACTAACATAATATCGGTTGGCGGCCACGATATGGATGGAACAATTAAGCTAAACTATGGACAGTCTAGTGTCGATTTATTTGGCCCTGGCGTAGACGTAGCGACTGCAGGACTAGATGACACGTACCTGTACGTCTCCGGCTCCTCTTACGCTGCCCCAATTGTTGCTGCAGTAGCGGCAGCAATTAAGCGGATAAAGCCAAACTGGACAACACCAGATATAAAGCAGGCCATTCTTGGTTCAGTTGTCAAAGACGATGACCTTTATGGGAATTTATGTGTGAGTGGTGGCAGACTCAACGCACACAACGCTTTGCTTGTTGCCAACGCGATAGATGATGGCCGTAACGACGTCCAGTCAGACCCATCCTCATATACGCTTTACACCGCCGACGAAATTACCGCGGCTAGAACCAATGGTCAATCCGACGTTACCTCTGACCCTTCGTCTTACAGCCTCTACACGGCATCCGACGTCAGTACTGCTGAAGCAGCTGCCCGCACCGCTGGACAAGGTGACGTAACTAGCGATCCAGGTAGT
>Ga0163109_10000980_pt1 | contig 22610 bp, 33 predicted proteins | sample CRUFie1St13metaG_FD_108704 | JGI IMG/M metagenome (GOLD analysis project Ga0163109, IMG submission 108704) | Marine microbial communities from the Costa Rica Dome - CRUD Field 142mm St13 metaG | ecosystem: Environmental > Aquatic > Marine > Oceanic > Photic zone | place: Costa Rica: the Eastern... | reverse complement strand
TGATATTTTTTTAACATTTGTTCAGATTTTTTTTTATTTTTTTTTCCACCATAACGAAACCAACCGTTATTCTTGTATTTATTATGTGTAACCTTATTCACATACTGATAATAATAACTTTCAAATTGTTCTTTTGATAATTTTTTATATATTGTTGATGTTGGTTCTTTCGACATAATAAATAAATTATTATCATATAACATGTCGCTGTTTTCAATTTCTCTTTTAAAATTAAATATTTTTTCTTTTAAAACATTATTTGTAAAATAGGCTTTGCATTCATTTTTTATAGACATTTATTATAAAATAAAATATCTTTTTATATATTTTATTTTATAACTATCTGCAGATACCTATGGTATCAATTGATAAATTACTTTGTAATTTATCTGCAACCAGCTTTTTTTAATTTATCATTTATTAAATTAACAGTATCAGTGGTAGATGTAATATACCAATCAGGTAAAAATGCGTGAACAACTGCTTTGAAAGATGCTTGTGCAAATAGAAATCCTAGATGTAATGAAAATTTACAATGTTGGAAATATGTCATACAGACTTGAGCAGGATGACTAAAAAACATTTATATATATTGTTTATAAATTAATAATAAAATATCTAGATTTTTAATGTGTAAGTTTTTAAAAATAAGTAATTGTAATTTTAAATGTAAAAGAATCAAAGAAATATTTAATAATTGTTATCTAAAATGCAAGATATGTACAATAAAAAAAATATGGGATTTTTTATATAGTCATCGATATCAAATATTAATATTATTTGGTGTAATTTTATATATTGCTGATATTGTAACAGATATAATAGTTACAGAAGAGTTACATAGAGAGAATTCTCCTTATTTTTATACTAGTCTAGGAATATTATTATTCTCATTTATAGGTTCTGCATTTTTATCATTAGAAGATGAAAATTTTAAAAAACGAGTATCTCATCAATTAACAAATATAGGTTATGACAATCAAAAAATCTTTAATGTTATGATGTATATATTAAAAGCTATTATTTGGATGATTGGTGATATTTTACAGTATCATTTCTTACAAAATAATCTATTGGCTTTTACTATATCGACTGAAAATGTAGATGAAGATATGAAAATATACGTAAACAAAGTTTTGGATGAAAAAAAATTAGAATTATTAAACAAAAGAATGAGAGAAAGCTTATTAGAAAGTGCTCCTCAATCTTTATTTCAATTATTTATTATTTTAAATCAATCATCTAATAAAACATTTAATGAATTATTTTATTATTATTTATCAGTAAAATTATCATTATTGAATCTAACATATACTTTAGTATCAATGGATCACATATATTTAACTACATACTTTTTTATAAAAAGAAAAGAATCTAAAATAGAAAATTTAACTTTACCTTGTTATTTTAGTTTATATACAATAAATGCAGCTGTATTTAGATTAACTGAAGTATTTTCAAGAGTGGGTTTACTTGCTTGTATAAGTCAAATATATAATGGTTATTATCTATTTTTATTTATTTTAATTGATTATCTTTGTATTTTAATATTAAATATTTTTAAAAGATATGTTCGTTATAAATTTGAAAACTGTGAATTTTCAACTGTAACATTACCATATTTAAAATCATACTATACTATAGAACAATTACAATATGTAAAAGCTATATGTCAAAACTCTAAAAAATATTCAGGATATAAAATTCTTTTATGTTGGAAAATCTATAAAAAAGATTCAATATATAATATTTTTTCATTAAAAAACAAAGTTGAAAAAATGAAAGATATAAAAAAAAGGTATGATTGTGAAACTTTAAGAAATTTACATAATAAGGAAAGAAAATATCATGAATTTTTACTAAAAAAAATTAATAAAAACAAAAAAGGATTTGAGTTTATAAGTGTAAAATACCTAATAAATAATATTAAATATTTAGGAGTATATTTTAATCCTCTATCAAGAAAATTTTTTAGTAAAGCCGAATTCTTGAAATTTCAAGAATTTTTAAATTATTATAAACTTAATATAAATATACCAAACTATGAAAAATGGTGGAATAAAATAAGTATGCATTTTATATCAAAATACATTAATAATTTAGCTATTTCAATAATATTAATTTATAATTTATTAGTTAATACATATTCTAATACAATAATTGTAATATCAATATCAAGTATGTCTTGTTTTATTTTAAACATGATTTCATTCTATTTTTTAACAAAATGGAATAATGAAGACGAAAAAATACGTAACAAATTAATGATAGAACCAGTATTAAATATAGATTTTACACGTTTATATTCTTGCTTTAATTGTTATGAAAGAAAAAATAAACAAAATGAAATACGTGAAAGAGAAGATATTAGTAAAAATGATATAAATCTATTGGATTGTTAAAGTAACACTTTTGAATTTTATAATATATTCTTTTCTTGCATAGTATAAATTAATAAGTAAATATAAAAAATTCCATATTATTGTTGAATAACATGCTCTCTCTGGTAAAGCGATAATTCCCCATATCATAATAATAGTACATGATATTGATAACCATAATCTTAAATAATAAGGATCATTTAAAAAATAAGATATTAGTAAACAAAAAAAACCTATATCACCTATAAAATTATAATAATCATTTTCAATACAAATCATATTATTAATATTGATAATATGATTTTAAATAAAAACATCTATTTTCTGTCTTTTTCAATGTTTAAATGAAAACCAGATACTAAGAAATATTTTAGCGTTTCATCATCGTCAGGGTATTCTTCTTTCGTTATTACCGCACTACTAAGAGATTTAGGACTCAATTTAGAATCATTGGAAATTAATTTGTCTTCTTTTATACTTATTTTTAAATCTTTTTCATTAGTATTTTCCACAGCTAATGTACAACTCTGAGATCCACAATGATCATGATTTGCCCAATCAACAGTAGTATCTGTTTCTAATTTATCTTTATCAATTGTCCATCTACCTAATGGATTATTAGAAAAACATCTTTTTATTATTAGATGTGAATTATTAAGTCTCCTTAACATAATATTCATTTAATATTAATTTAATATATCTTAAAATATTTTTTTCAAAATTTTTATTGATTATTTATAATTTTATAAATTGTACTCCACCATTTTTTAGAATCTTCCAAATTTTCAAATTTAGCACGTGCTAAAGATCTACTTTTATCAATCATTTTTTCATAATTTTTCTTATTAATATCATTTTCTATTATAATTTGTTCTAATCCATTTCTAAAATGTTCTGAGTCTCCATACATTTGACTGTTAATTCTGATAAACTGTAAATAATTTATATTTTTTTGAAGAGAGGTAACTAAAAACTTACCATGTGGATTTCCTGAAGGAACTCGACTAAGTGATTGTTTAAGTTGTGGTGCTACAGGTGGTTTTCCTGAAGGAACTCGACTACGTGATTGTTTAAGTTGTGGTGCTTTAGGTGGTTTTGTTTCTGTTGGTTCAGTAGATGTAACATATACAGAACCACTATGAGTAACAAATATAATAACATCCTTATTTTGTATAACTTGTGATGCTATAATTGGACTTGAAGTGCTACCATCGTTACTTTTTAATATTCCATTTTCTATGGTTACTTGTTTACTTGTCCAATCATTGACATCACCTTTACCATTACCAATTTGTTTGTATAAATTATATACTTTTATTTTCATATATATATGAAAATAAATTAAATACTTTCAGTTGGTGGGAGTAAAGGATCAAAATCATCATCGTTTTTAGATTCTTTTTTAGAGTTTTTTTCAACTTCAAAAGCAATTGCAACCTTATAATTTAAAGTTTCTAATTTATCATCCAGAGAAGAAATTAATTTAACTTGTTCTTCTGATAAAGTAACTACTTCTTTTTTTTTACAATATCTTCTATGGAATAATTTAGAAAGAAAGGCTAGTGAAAATAAACTAGTTAACCCTAATAATGTATAAACTATATATAGTAATGTTGTTAGTGTTTCTGTCATGTCTGTTAATTGAGTATTCATTTTTGAAAAATCATAATTATCATATGCATCCATTTCGTTCATTTTATATATCTATAAATTATAAGCGTTTAAATAATATTAAAATTGAAAAATATTTTTATTAAAATAAAATTTAATAATAAATGGCAACTTCAGAAGAATCAATTAGATTAAAAATTATTAACAAAGAGAAACATACTTTAAATAGAAGAAATTATATCAAAGATTTATATGAATATGAAGATAATAATAAAAATCTAATATTAATAAGATGTATATTAATTGAATATTTCAGAATAAAATCATTGACAACATTCCAATCTAAAAATTTTATTGAGTTTTCTAAATTGGACATATATAAAACTAATTTAGATCAACTAATTTTAGATATTGGAATAATATTAAAAGTGAATGATGGTATCAATTTAGTAAAAGATAGTTATCAAAAAGAAATGTGTTTTCAATCATCAGGTAAATGTGAATTTGATGAATTATATGATGATTTTAAGATGCAATTTTGCAAATTTAATTAAAATTGAAAAAATTTATTTATACATTTATTTTTAATAGTATATTTGATCATGTCGAAAAATAATAAAAAATATATTTGTATCAATTGCGGTAGAAGTGATTTTGCAAATGGTCACGCATTAGGTGGGCATTTGAAATATTGTAACGCAAGGCATAATAAAAAAAAACAAGAACCTCTTAATGATAATCTTCCAAATTTTGAAAATGTTTGTAAAGATATGAGTAAAATCAAACTACCATGTATAAAGAAGAAAAATGATAAATTTTGTATGTGTAAGAATTGTGAGAAAAAATGGACAAAAGGGTGTGAAAATAGCGTACCGCTTTTGAAAATTGGATTTTAACAATTATAATTGCTTATATTTATAAATACTTGATTTATCTTTTTTATCTTCTAGAAGATTATTAGATTTAAGATTAATAAAAGCCCATGTGTAAAAACCAAAATAATATGATGCTAAGCAGGCAAAAAATGTTCCATACATATATAATATAATATAATAAATATATTTTATTATTGTGCACCTGCATTAGATAACATTTGTGCAATTTCATTAAAATTTCTAGATAAAGCATATTGATATGGTGATAATTTATCAGGTGGTGTGTAATTTACATTAACATTATTATCAATAAATTTTTTTACAATATCTTTTTTATTAAGATAAATAGCAAGTAATAATGGAGTTAAGCCAAAATAATTAGTTCTATTAAAATCCTCTGGTTGATATTTTTGTAGATCTAACATATCTGTATAATCATTAGTAATAGCATAGTGTAATGGTTCTAAATATAAATTGTATTTATTGTTATACTTAAAAGAGAATAAAATAGAATTAATAAATTGTGAATTATTAATTTTAGTATTTTGATTAAATAAATCAATAAATTTTTTAGCTTGAAAATATTTATTCCAACCATTTGTTTTAACTGGAAATACATTTGAATTGTATATACCTTTTCTAACTTCACTTAGAATAGATTTAAATCCTCCATCTAGATTAATAACTTTATACTTAATATATTTTTTCATTATACAAGACAATAGAAAATTAATAGATTAAATTATGTTTTTTACCTTGATTAAAAAACTTTTTAGCCATTGGTTGGAAGTAATTTCTAATAATAGCGCTTAATTTTTTATATTCAATTGAATCATTATCAAATTTAGCTTTTGTTTTTTTTTTTTGATGTTCAGCTAAAAATTTAAAATTATCAATTATGATATTATCTAATTGATTATATGCATCAAAAAGATATTTTTTATCTTTATTACTCAAAGAATTATATTCTCTTCTTTTAATCATTCTTCCATAACATGATCTAAGTCTTTTTAGTGATTTGTAATAAAGTCCACTTTTATATTGAATTTGTGGTATTTCACATCCATTCCATGAACGTCCAGACTTTCTTTGGTTTACCCAATTTTTATATGTTTGAATAATGAAATCAATACCAATTAAATTATTATTATGATTATAATATATATTAAATTTTACAGGAGTTTGAGAATCTGCAAAATTATCAGCTTTGTATATTAAATCTTTAAGGATATATTTTGTATTTTTATAATTAGTAAATCCATTCTTTATATCATCTAAAGACCATTTTATTTTTAATGAATGACCTAATGCTTCTCTAATTACATATTGTGTACTATTAATTTTAAAAAGATTACTGATTCTATCATAATTAGCTTGTGAGAGAACTTTATCATTATAAAGTTTTGTAATATCTTTTAGCTTAAAATTAGATCCGTAAAAATAATCATGACAACCTATAAATAAATCTAATTTTTTAATATTAGGATTAGTTTTTAGTAATGAATAAATACTATAAATATCAACAATTTGGTTACTAATATTATCAGATTTTAATGCAAGTAAAAAATCAATATCAGTAACATATTTATATTGTTTATGCCAATATGATCCAGCATTTATATAGAAAGAATCTGTAGTTGTAACTTGTTCTTTTATTTTATATTGTAACGTTTTTATTTCTTGAAATAATTGTTGAGTTTTTAACATTATAATAAAATTTAGAAAAATAAATACTTATTTGTTTATTTTATTATTTTATAATATCGAGTATATATTATGATATATAAATCAAAACTATCAACTACAGGTAGAAATTTATTAACTAAAATTTATGAAAATAATTATTATACAAAACCAAAAAAAAATTGTATAAAAAAAATTTTACATAATTTATTCACATCCAATTATGATTTGGAAATAGAAAAAATAGCAAATGATATGTATACTTCTTCACAAAAAATTTATGAAAATATTTTTAACTCATATTTAATTAAAAAATATAATAGAACAGCTATATATAATATTATAATTTTGATTTTAACAAATGGAGAAACTACTTTAACAGCACAAGCGGTAAAATATAATATTGGTTTTTACTTAAATTTAGCAATAAATGCTATGAAAAATAATGATCATCAAACCGCAATTATTATTAAGGCTGCATTAGAAAGTAATCATTTAAGTACTATAAATATAAAGTACAATAAATCCATGGAAAGAAAACTAAAATTATTAAATGAAACATATGGTTTTTATAATAATCAATATTTATCACATTTACTAACATGTCTAAAAAAATTTAGACATAAATATTTTATACCAAGTACACTAGCTCTAAATATGATATTAAATAGAGAATTAATAAAAAATAATGATTATGTATTAAAAGAAAAAAATACAAAAAAAACTATTAATTATAAATTTTATGAAATATGTAAAATAAAAAATCAACAATATAGGTCAATACCAGTAAAATTATGTAATTTATATAAAGCAGACCCATTATCTTTATCTATTACAAAAGTTTTTGTAGATAACAAAACTACTGTTGATAATAAAGATGAAGAAATTAATAAACTATTATCTAAATTTAATTTAATTATTAATCATCAAATAAATTTAAAATAAAAATACATAAAAAATTGAAAAATTTTTAAGATAATGTATATAATATTATTATAGACATATAGACATTATAAATATGAATTTACTTGGATTTACGGTAAGACAACCACTTGATTTAGCACCTAGTGTTAAAAAAGAAAAAACGATAAAAACAAAACAAACAAAACATGAAATGCAAAGAAATTTACATCTTTGTATTAAAGATAAAAACAATAACGATCTTACAGAAGGAGATAGAGTAAAGTTTAATACCTTCTATTTGAATAATGATCAAGATTTAATTACACAAGAGGGTATAATAGATAATATTACTTTTAACAGTGAAAATAAAAAATTTACTGTTAAAATAATAACTAAAGAAAAAGTTGGAAAAAAAAATAAACACACTTATAATGTATCAAGCCCTACTAATGATATTGAATTATGTAGACCAAAATCACCTCCTGTAGATATTGAGTATAAAGAAGGAATTGTGCCAATATCTAGAAAGGAATTAAATTACTTCTTAGAACAAAATACAATTGATTCAAGCGATGATGACGAAGACTTACCATTTTATGCTGATCACGATGACGATGGTGAAGATGATTTTAATCAATGGTTTGGTGCTATTGTAATTGGTAAAGATGATAATAAAGAAAAAGAAAAAAATTTTCATAAAATTCCAAGTTATGATATGGGAGATTTTAACTTTTAATAAAAAATTTATTTATTATTAAAAAACTTATTCTTCATCAGAATTTTTTTTAGATTTTTTACTTTGTTTATTATCTTTTTGTTGAGCTAAAACAAAAACTCTTAACTCTTGTAATAATTTTTTTAGTTCTTGAGCATTTTTTCTAGCTCGACTACCTGCAGAATTATTGTTCTTTTCAGTAAATTTTTTGTAATTTCCAAGTAATTCTTGTACTTTTACATTAAGGTTTTCTTCGAAGTTATCCATTTTTTTTGATAATATAAAAAGTAATATTTTTTTAAGTAAAATTGAAAAATCAAATTTTAATTCTATATAAAATAAAAAATGGAGTTAATTTACACAAAAAATGATTCTCAGAAATTATATAAAATAAATATTGAATCATTGGATATACAAACAGAAAAATGGGAATTTAATAGACCAGCTGATACAGACAGAGTGAATCAAATAAAAGAAACAATTGATTCAAATAAAGAAGTAGGTGATCCAATTCATTTAGCAAAAATAGAAGGAAAAGATAAATATCAATGTTGGGATGGAAATCATAGAAGAGAAGCTTATATAATGTATGCGAATGAATTAATTGAAAATGATTTAGCGACTCAAGATGATAATATAGAAATTTTAGCTTGGGTACATTCACCAATAACAGAAGAACAATTAAAAGAAAAATTTAAGATTTTAAATACAGCAAACCCTGTGCCTGAATTATATATGTCAACATCTATTTTAAATAATGAATTAAGACTAGCGAGTATAAAAAATATTATAAATAGGATATTAAGTGATCGTAATTTTAAGAAACATAAGAGTACTTCGAATAATCCTAGAAAACCAAATTTTAATGTAACAAATTTATCAAATAATTTATTAAGAAGATTAGAAAATGTAGAATTTAATGAAGAACAAGTTTATAGAAAAATATTAGAAGTAAATGAAAGGTATAAACAAAATCAATTATTTATTGAACAGTTATCTGAATCATGCAAAAAGAAATGTTTGGAAACAGGATGCTATCTTTTCTGTAAAACAGATTTTACAGAAAATTTAGTACTTTAACTTAATTTAATTGCAGGAATATTTGCTTTATTTAAAATATTAGCAACTAATTTACTATTTTTATAATCATGATAGTATTTAATTTGTTTAATACCTGCAGCTAATAATATTTTAGCACAATTAATACAAGGATAATGAGTAATGTATGCAGTAGCTCCATTTGTATTTACTCCTCTTTTTGCACAATCACTAATTGCATTTTGTTCAGCATGCACTGTATTTTGTTCATGATTGTTAACTACAACTGATTCATGAGGTAATCCTGCAAGAAACCCATTATATCCAGCTGAAATAATTCTGTTATCTTTCACTAATAAACATCCAACATGTAAACGATGACATGATGATCTAGATGCAATTAATAATGCACTTGAAATAAAATATTCATCCCATGATAATCTTTTTTTCCATGATGATATTGTTTTTTCAATATCTTTTGACATTAACTAAAATATGTTTAAATCTTTAATTTATTTAACTATATAGTATATATATGCCAATAACCGAACTTATTTATATATTGATGGAACAAAGAAAAGAATTAATCAAACAAATAATTGATCAAAAAAAACTAATTGAAAAACTAAAAGAAGATTTAAAAAAATTTGAAAAATAATATTTATTAATATAATTATTGAAAAATAAATGACAGCTTCTGTGAGTTTTATAAATACTGATTTTATAGGTACTACTCCTAAAGTAAAATATGAATCTTTATCTAATAATAATTTTGTGTTAATAACACTATTTTATTTGTTTTTAATATTTTCAATATACATGCTATATATACATAATAAATATAGTAAAAAAATGATAATAATAGTTAAAAGATAATTTTTATATATATAAATATATATAATGTTCTTGGTAAGAAAAAAAATAGTCAGACAATCTATATTTTTAAATATATCTAGAGGATTCAAAAGAGAAATAGTTGCATCAGATTTTGATCCAAATCATAGACCAAAATTAAAAAGTGTTGATGAAATTTTAGAAGATGTAAAAGAAGAAAAATATGATATAGAGAATGAGAAATGGTGTGATAATGATGTATTTAATGATAGAGAAGATTAATTAATCATGTCCTTAATCATTTTATGCAAATCAATATTTTTATGTATTTTCCAAGATAGAACCCATCTATGTAAAATAATATTATTTTCTTTTAATAAATCATAATATTTTTTTACTGTACCATCATTTACAAAATTTTTTATTTTTTCTACATCATGTCCAGCACCACAGAATATATTAATATGCTTATTTAAGTTAGAATCAACAATATCATTAAAAAATTCCCATTCAGCACCTTCAATATTAATTTTTATAATATTAAAACTATCTTTTAGATTAATATTATTATCTGATAACCAATCGGAAAATTTTATAGTATCGACTGACCAAAATTTATCTTGAGTTATATTTTGTTTTGTACCATGTATAGAATGACCTACTTTATTATGAGCATAATATAATTTAATTTTAGATTTATGTTTATTAGTAATAGCAAAATTATAAACATTTGTGTATTGATTTGCCAATTTTTTACAATAATTATTAAAATGGGTGGGTGCAGCCTCAAATCCATATATTTCAAAATCATTTGTAATTGATGGTAAAAATTTTTGCATATCTATTAATTCTTCTCCTTTATGCAAGCCTAAATCAAAATATCGAATTTTCATATATCAATATGATTTAAAATATTATTATATATAAAACATAATGAATATAAAAGAATTAGAAGCAAAAAATTCTCTATATGAATGGAGAAGATGTCTTGCTAATAATTATTTCTTAGGATTAGATATAGTAACTTCCGCATATAGATGTAAGAACTTATATAAAATTTATGTAAAACAAAGAAATAAAATTGAAAAAAATAATTAATATTTATAATTATATTTATTAATAATTATTATGAATAATAAGATTGTGCCTTTATCATGTATTGAAACAGGAAATATGAAAAATAAATTCTGTTGTATTTGTCAAGAAAATATTGATCTAGATAAACATTTCAAACCAAACACTTGTAAGCATTCTTGGTGTAATGAATGTAATAAAAATTACACTGATAATAAATGTCCAATTTGCAGAACTATATTTAGGGAAACTAGTATAAGAAATCCTGAGGTTAGAGAACTTCAAATAAATATAGTATCAGTGAGACCATCAATAAATTTTAATAGGGTTTATAATGAAAATAGAATTCTAAGATCATCGACAATAAATAGAAGAAATACAATAATAAATTGTAGTTTATTATGTTTAATTATAAATTGTTTGGAATCAATTGAACTATATTTTTCACCGATTGATTATAGTTTTAAGAATTACATTAGAGTTTTTTGCTGGGAACGAACAATGTGTGTTTATAAATTTCCATTTATATCTATATTTTTTACTTGTCATAAATATAAGTGTTCTAATATAAAGCATCAGTTTGTTCCATTGTATAGAATATTTAATAATGAAAGAATAAATTATATATGTTCATTATTTATATTTACATTTATTTTAAGTTTAAGTATAATGGGTGGTAGAATATTATTTTTAATTGTAAATCCACATGTAAGTAATTATTTTTGTGATTTTGGATGGTTTGTCATAAGTTCATTAATAGGTATAATAATATTTGCAATGTATATAATATTATTATTATTTTCTATTGGAATTTTAATACAGATATTTACTTATCTTTATAAATGTATTACTTGTTGTTTTATTCAAATTATAGATAGAAATTATAGATAAAAATATTCTATTTTTTTAATACATGTTTTATCAAAAATTGTTTCTAAATATTTTACTAACATAATATCATTAATGTCTGCTAAATTTTCATTAATTAAATAGGTATAACCTATAAATCTTGAATCAAATATTTTTTTTATAAAATTATTAAAGAAAGTATAATTTTTATTTATGATAAAGTTATATATTTTTTGTGTGATCATAGCTTTGAAACCTTGATTGTATTTTAAATAATAGACCCATGTTTTATTATTTGGCATATAGCATCTACTAGCAATAACTGATTTTTTTTCTAATTTAGAATTTTCAATTGCTTTATGCCATAAATTAATATTACAGGATCTTACATATTTTACTTCTTCTGAAGGTAAATCATGATATCTTCCTTTACAACTCATTAATATATAATATAAATTTATATTAAATGTTAACTGTATTATATTCAGAAATACTTGTAGGACTTTCTGGTTGCAAACACTTTTCTTCTGAATTTTCAAAATGCGGTTCCATAGAAACTGGTACTTGGTGTTGTACTGGTAAATAATGTTGTGGATGAGGAATAAAATTAGGTTGTGGATGAGGAATAAAATTATGTTGTGGATAAGGGATTAAATTAGGTGGTGGATAAGGTATAAAATTAGGTGGGGGATGTAAAATATAATTAGGTGGTTGTGGGTATGGTAAATATTGATGATATGGTTGTTGATATTGATATAATGGTTGTGTATGTGGACAAACATCAATTCTTCTACCATTTGAATGATTAAAGAAACAATCTGTTCTTCTACATTCAAAACCAAATTTACATTCTGGTGCAGCCTCTATTTGAATTGGAACAGCAACTTGAACATTTTGTGGTTGTATATATTCAATATTTTCAACTTGATCAGCTTTTAAATTTTCAACTTCAGATAGATTATTAGAAAATGTTATCCATTTATTAAAGTATTTCTTAATAAGTATACTCATAAATCTATTTCCAAAATAATTAAAAGCTTTAACTTTAAAATAAAAGTTTTTAAGTAGATTAAAATATCTTTTTTTAATAATTTGATTATTAAAAAGTAATATTTTTCTCTTCAATTGTTTTTTCTTTTTTTTGTTTTCAGTTCTAATTTTATTACGGGTAGTTTGATTTCGATTAATTATTAAAACAGTTTTATCAAGAATGATATTTAGAATTGAATTAACTATTTGTTTTCTAACTTCTTTTTTATATTTTTTCATAAATTTTTTAGTAGCAATATAGTTTTTAAATATCTTTTGTATTTTTATTGCTGCTATGTTTTTTATTTTTTTGTGTTTTTTTCTTTTTTTCTTTTTACGATTCTTTTTTTTTGTAGAAGTTTTGATTTCATTTTTTGATGATAAAATTAATTCATTGTAAGCTGCATCAGCTTTTTTAGTAGCAATTTCAAGTTTTTTACTGACTTCTATATTTTCGATAATTTTCTGTCTTTTTTTTCCAGTTTTAATAATTTCTAAATAGTTATTAGCTTCTCTTTCAATTTTAGCTTTATACATACTATTTTGAATTTCCAAAGCATTTTTCCACCATAGATACATTTCAGTAGCTGGAAAATTTAATTCTATTTCCTTTTTTTCTATATCAGATTTTACAAATTCACTAAAATCAATTTCTTTAACATACATATCTTGAGTATTAATATCACAAATATACACGTCTCTGTTAAATAAAATCATAAATGTAATAAATTTTTCTGCAAGTTGAAAATTTGGAAATTCATCTCTATCATCTTTTATTAATTCATCAACATCTAATTTTAAATCAAATCTTACATTATGTATATCTTTTAAAGAACAAAAACAAATAAACAATCCACTGTTTAATTCACCTCTATTACCTAGAATTGTTACTCTATAATTGTAATCAGGAAATATCTCTTTTACTAATTCTAATATTTCTTTTGTAACTGAAAAAGTATATGAGTATGAAGTATAACCTTTGAATATAACACAACTATCTTTTAAACATAATAATTTTCTATAAGAGTTAATTTTTAAAACTAAATCTCTATTTTGTATGATTTTAGTTGGTATACAAGCATTACATAACAATAAGTTTCTCAATTTAAAACTTGATGTAAAATAAATATATTTGGTAGCTTCTGGACCATTTAATTTTTTATTGTATTCTTCATGAGATAATAATTTTTCCTTTTCATATTCTGTGAAATGTAAATCAACAGGTAATTTAATTATATGATTGTATATAAAATGATCAATTTCATTATGTTCCATTTGTAATTGATTAACTATTTTATTTGCCTTTTTATAGTCTCCAATGTAAATTTTTAGTTGTTCAATTGTCATTTCTACATCTTTTATAGTTTTTATTTCTATACGAACATGATACCCATCTTCTTTAGGATCACTAATACTTAATGCTTCTAAAGGAATTTTTATAATTATGGTACCTTTTCCAGTAGATGGACTATAATAAATAGTTTTACCTGGAGTCCATTTGTTACTGTCATTAAGTAATTTTGCTATTTTAGCTTCTTCCATTTTAATTAAATATTTAAGATCATATTTAAATTTTTTCAATTTTTACTATTATCCCAATGATTATAACATAAATTAATATAATCTATGTTTATATAACAATATTGTAATTTATTAACAGTATTATCATTATTTATAAATATATTATCGTCTTTTGATAATATCATTTTTCCTTCAGTAAATATTCTTTGATTTTCTTTCATCTCTAAAAATTGTAATTTTTGTACTTGTTTATTATAAACTCTAAACCAAGATACATATTTACTTTTATCATGGCATTCTTTGTAATTTAGCCTTTTTAATTCTATAAAATTACTGCCATCATCGGCCTTAAAATAATAGATTATTTTTAGGTCATTCATTTATTATTATATGTATTTATATTTTATGTAATTTGGGTGATAGTAAAAATATTTAAAGTATACATTAGTAATAATGTTAATATGAAAAAAACTCAAAATCAACAAAAAGAACATTATAATAGGCAACTACGTATTCAAGAATACACAACAGAATATGAAAATTATTTATCTCAACAAACAAGAATTACTAAGCAATTAAATAAATTGAAAGAAAAAAAAAATGATTCATTAGTATGGAAATCAAATTTAAAATTAGAAGGAGATGATGGAGATGAATATGATGTGGCAATTTTTAATTATCCAAAATATAAAAGATATATTTTAAGTAAGGATAAAGTTAACACTGTTGAAAAAAGATTAAAACATGAAAAAACATATTTAAGTTTCTTACAACAAAAAATTAGTAAAAATAAATATTAATTATTTATATATGTCGGAAAATAATACAAAATTAATTGAATCATTACAAAGTCAAATAACTTTTTTACAACAAACTGTTAATGAATTAAGAATGCGTGTACAAAGACTTGAAAATAACAACAATAAAGGCCCAAATCCTTATCCTCAACCAATATTTCCTTTTCCTTTAGGAAGTCTAATTAATAATAAATTAGATTGAGTGAATTATAAAATAATTATATTTTACAATTATTTTATTTATATATCTTCAAAACATACATCCTAAAATAATAAATTATGTATTTTAATTTTTATTTTACCTTCTCCATCCCAAGCTCCTACTCTCGGATCATCTTTTCCCTTAAGTTGCTTTATATATTCTTCCCTAGCTTTAGCTCTATCTATTTCTAATTGTTTCATTCTATCAACACGTTCAGAACTTAATGTTCTTTCAATACATTTTCTATATAAATCAGCAAATCCTCTATCACCTTTCATATTTTGTAAATAATCTTTAAAATGTTGTATAAATTTTAGTTCAAAAAATAATTTTCTGTATTGTACATTATTTTTACGATTTCCTTTATCATAAACATATTCTTTTAGTCCCTTATTAAATATTACAAATTTATTATTTACATTTTTATTTCTATCTTCATCTTCATCTTCATCATCAGAAACAACAAATAAACTAGCACCAACTTTCATATTGCCTTGTACTCTTTCTAATTTTCGTTCTCTAATTCTAGCTTCTTCTTCTTCTTTAAGTTTTGTATTTAGTTGTTTAAGTGCTCTTTGCTCCAGTTTATTTATACCTTTTTTTACATAATTTACTAAATTTTTAATATTATTATCAAAATGATTAAATGATACATTTTTTTTTAATTTTTCATTATATGATGTAATAACGAACTTATCATACATACTTGAATATTTCTTTGATATTGTTGGTTTATATATCATTTCAAATAGTACATTATCAGGTATTACTTGTAGTATATATTCATTGACTTTCGATTTATCGAAATTAGGAGGCCATAATCCCTTTAGTATATTTTGTTTAAAATGTAATAATATTCCTCTTTCTTCACAGTTATCACTTTGCAAGAAAGCATTTTGTATTATTTCGTTATATACTTTCATTTCCTTAACTTGATTAAAAAATTCATTTATATCATAATTTTTCTTTTGAATATAATTTTCATGTAATAAATTTGCAACTTTTTCTTGGGTAGTAAAACCAATATTTTTTGTAGCGTCTCTTAAAGTTTGAGCACGTGTATTTTCTGCAGGTAAATTAGGATAATTTTGAGATTTAAGATCAGATTTTAAAGTATCAAAACGGGTATTTTGTACTTGAGGTAAATCATTTTGAGATCTAAAATTAGATTTTAAAGTATCAAAACGGGTATTACGTATTTGAGGCGTAAAATTTTGATTTGTACGTGGTTTTAAAGAATCCCATCTAGATGTTAATGACAATCCTCTTTTAGTAGCATTTTGTAAAACAGATTGTGATTTATTAAAATATTGGATATTGTCACTTGAAATTCCTTGTGATGCTATTTGAGCCCAATTTTTTCTAGGTTTATCTGAAATGTCTTTTACAACTTCAGAGTATTTTTTATCATCATTAGTTACAGATGCTTGAATATTTTCACTTTGTCTAGGTTTAGAAGCATCTGTTACAGAAAAAATACCTTGATTACTATTTGGTTCTAATCCTAATTGTAATTGTTCCTTAATATAAATTGATTCTGGATCATTAAATTTATTTATATCAAAAATTCGTATAACATTTTTAAAACAATTTTTTATATTTTTTGGAGTTACCTCTAGATGTAAATGATTTAATACATACCATAGAATACCTTTTAATGTAGCTTCTCTTTTAGTATTAAGTGTATGATAAAACTGTATATCTCTCATTTTTTTTTCTTGAAACTCAATATAATCATCTACAATTCCTTCATAATGATCTATTAATGAATTTATAGCTTGTTTTGGTTTTAAATTACCTCTATTAAATCGAGTACCACCTCTAGTTAGATGAGATTGTGTAAATATTTTTTCAAATCCTAATGTATAATAATACATTAAATTTCTAACAATACTTCCACCTATTACTGACCATAAATGGATTTTAGAACAACATGTACCATTTGCACATTTACCTGTTGTTCTAAATGTATCACATACTGGAATTTTATCTAGATCACTTGGAGCTCTTTTTTTTAACATCCAAGATCCTCTTTCACCTCTTTTTCTATATACTGGAATACAACTAGCATGATAAAATTCACAATTAGCACCTTTTGGACACCAGAAATGTTTTTCAAAAAAATCACACCGTTCTGGTTCCAATTCTTTACCATCTCTATCATTAAGTTTTAATGAATTCCACGAGTTAAAAGGATTTCTCATTCTTGGCTCTATAATCCAGTCACCAGTACTGTGATATTTTGGTTGATTTAAAATTTCAGGTAATTTTTGTGGGTTAAACAAATCATGTGTATCATTTATACGACAATTAGATTCCTTTTGAGATGGTATCAGTTTACTACCATATAATTTATGCGATTTATGTTCTAGAGATTTCCGATCTTGCAAAATGTTTATTAAGTTTCCATTTTTAGTTTTTATATACCCAATTTTTTGTGGTTTTTTTATATTAGATAAATCGATTGGAGATTTATACGCTTCTAATGCATACATAGAATAAGCTTCTGATTCTTCTTCTGGTTCAGGTAATAAATTTGGTACATTTGCAGTAACTTTATTTCTAATTTGCCGTCCTCTCTGTAAAGCTTGAATTTTTACTGCAGTATTATTTATTTTTGACTCAGCTATTGAAATTAAGTTTTGCTTTAAATTAGGATTTAAATCTGTCTCTATTAAGTTTATATTTTTACCCGATTTATAAGCATCTAATACACTATAAATATAAACAACTTGTTTATTTAAAAAATCAGGATTTTCCAAGTTCAATTTTCTAATTTCTTCAGCTATAATTTGCTTATTAACATTTTTCCCTTTTAAATTTTGTAAAATTTTACTTAGATACTGTTGATTTTTAGATCTTCCTCTTCTTCTAGATTTTTTTTTTTTAGGTGTAAAATCTACAGTATCATCAGTTGTTCTACTTCTAGTATTATATTGTGGATTACTAGCTCCTCCATACTGATATAAATTAATTACTTTAATTTTATTCATATATAAATAGTATATATAAATAATTAATTGTATAATTCTAATATTATATTCTTTTTGTCTCCTTCTAATGTAGAACTTATATACCATTTTTTTTTCTTCGAATCCCATCTTGCTCCTAATGATTTAGCATTATCTTTATCTTTGTATGGAACATTTATATATATTTTGTGATATGGACAACTAGTAACTCCAATTGCTTCATTTGCAAGTCTATCTGCATTCTCATTACCTATAGAATGTCTATCTTGTTCTAAAGTATGTGCTTTAACATGAGTTAATTTAATATTTGTATTATTTTTAAAGAAATAATATGCTTTTTGTACTAGTTCTAAGTTTGGTATTGGTTTTTTTTTTGTCCAACCCTTTTTTGCTAATTTATCACCATAAGTAGTACAACATCGTATTGAATAAACTGAATCCGTATAAATCATAATTTTTTTTTTATCCTTAATTTCAGTTTCAAGTATGTCACATGCTTTTAAAATTGCTTTTAATTCTGCAGTATTATTACTTTGTTTACCTGAAATTTTCGAACTTAAATTTCTAGAGTCATCTTCATTGAAATAGATTCCTATACCTGCTGATGCATTAGATTTACCATTATTGATACACGCTCCATCTGTATAAACTGTTATTTCAGGAATAAATTCTTGAACATCATTTGTTGTAAAGTATTGTAAAATACTTTCAGTGTTATGTCCATTTTTAACAAAGTCTTCTGCATCTTTTTTTAATTTAAATTTTTGAAAAACAGCATTTTTATACCCATCTATTTGTAATTTACATGTTGTCCAATCTTTATAAATGCCAATTTTTCTTCCTTTATGAACTGCATAAAATGTCATTTAAATTTATTTATAAATATAAATATATTTATAAATCAATTTTTATTTAACGCTTTTCCACATATTAGTATTTTATCAACTAATGGTCTGAAAGCTTTACAATAATAACAGCCTTGAAAATCTCCAAATCGCTCATAATGGTTGCACATTATGTGATCCAAAACAAAAGATAGTATATCTTTATTTTCTAATAATTTTCCATCGTATACATCTTGTGTTGGTACATTATATAATCTAAATTTGATATAATCTAGCATTTTATCTGTACTAACTTTGCAAAATCTTTGTTGCTGATGTATAAAGTACAAAAAAACTTGTAATTCTTCTATAGAAATATTATTCATTTGATGTATTTTTTTTATATTGTAATATAAATCCATTCATTATTTAATAATACTAAGAGAAAGAATTTTTCAATTTTCTTTAAATATTCATAGATTTCTAAAGAAAATTGAAAAATTTATAGGCTAAATATCAATAATTATTATATATTTCAAACTAAATGCCTTGTTTATATAGCGACAGTGATCTTGATGAAGATCCAAAAAAAACATTGTACATAATTTCACTAAAAACTCAAAAAATTGTGGAACAAAAAAAACTAAAACCAAAAAATAGATTTGTGTGTATTCATGCTGATAGAGAATATGATGATATTTCATGGGAAAATATAAAAAATAAATTAGAATGGTATCATAGAACATCGCAAAATGGATTAAGATTTTACAAAAAGAAATCAGATATATATTATAACAGTAATTATTATAATATAATAATAATAAAACATGATAATCAAATTTTTGAATTTAATCAACGAATGATTAATTTCAAAAAGAAGAGAAAAAGATAAGTATTAATTTATATTTTCTATTTCATAATTATTTCTTGTTATAGTACCCCCATTTGTTTGTAAAAATGATTTATATATTTTTTTCATATCTTCTATTTTTTTGTTATCTTTTTCAATCATTGATACGTATTCATTAAAACTACTATAAACTCTATCATATTCATAATTATTAATAGTTGGGTAAGGTTGATAATTTCTAAAGTTAGAATTTAGCCAATCTTCTTCGATTTGAGGGAAATTTTTTCTATTAAATAATTTTAAAAATTTAGGATTAAAGATTAAATTTTTAGTATCAAAACTAAATTTATATTCATATACATTTGGAGGATTATGGTGTGAATAAAAAGCTAATTGACCCCGTGAGAGTGTAATATCAACTTTAAATTGTGTAAATGGATTAAATGAATTTTTAGTAACTGGTGTCTTTCTAAAATAATCAATTACTCTAGTATATACCATAAAATCATTATAAACATTATCATCTAATGTAAAAATATCAATTTTTGAAATATTTTTTATAATAATTAAATACATTCTAATAAAATATAAAATATAATCATCTAATCCTAGTAAAGCTTTTCCATAAGTACAATTATCAAATCGAGATTTTTTACGAAGGTTACTATATTTATTACATTGATTTATATTTTTTGGTTTTATTTTTAAATGAACAATGTAACACTTATTCTTTAAAACTTGTGATTCTGGAAATTTAGAAAAAGCATAATCAAACCATTCATCCCATGTAACTTGTTTACATACTATAATAATCTTGTCATAATTCAAAGCCGGAATATTATTATTTAAATAATTTTTAATTATAAATAACCAGGTTGATATATGTTGTTTTTCATCAAATGTAAATCTAGTAATACGATTTTTATAATTTTCGGTAAATGGAGGGTCTGGTAGATTTTGTAGTTTTCTTTTGAAATCTTGACGTTTTTCTATTTCTGTTGAAAGTAGTGTTGGGCCAACTAATGCTCTTTTTAAATTTTCAAAATCAATAATGAGAATTTTTTCATTTTTAGAGAAATTACTAAATATATTAAAAATGTTATCACTAGCATTATAACTAGTAAAAATTTTTCTGAACTCAGTTTCATACCATTTAGATTCTGCTTTTTCAAATAATGATAATGAAGGACTTTGATCATCAAAAGAAAGTTTTTTTGGTGGCAATTTTTTTGTTAGATTTGGTACCTTATATTTTTGTACCTTTTTATCTGTATTGGGTGATAATTTTCTATCATCTTCAGGAGATACTTTTTGCTTTCCAGATTTTTCAAATTTATCTGTTTTTGAAGGTGATGGTCTTTTTCTACCAGAAATAGGAGGTGATATGATACCTTTTTTATCAACACATTCATTATTTTCAGTCCATCTACACTTATCTTTACTATTTAAACATTGTCTTCGTTTTACAAAATTCGATGCTCCACTATCATTAATTCGAACACAATCAGACACAGCTAAACTAGCACCACCTAATTGTAAAAATTTAAATAAATTATGTACTTTAACATTCATATATAATAATAATGAAATAAATTTGAAAAAAAAAGTAATTATGTTAATAAATAATATAAATGATAAAAAAAATAATATTATTAATATTTTTTATAATATTATGTTTATTAATAGTTGATTCTCAAAACATTGAATCACAAATTTTAAAGTTACAATATGAAGATAGACGTAAGACATATAATGAATTTAAAAAAATTACTATGAATATTTTGATGAAAGAATGGGAAAAAACAAATTATGATTTTTTTAAACTTGACGCGGTAACATATTTACTAAACCAAAAATATTGTTATTTAAGTTTTCTAGTAGGAATGATAAATATATTTCGAAATCTAGGTAATATTATATTAAAAATATCACTAAATGATTTTATAGAAGTAAATCCATTTTTATTTGGAATATTGTTTATTTTAATGTGGTATAATATATCACAATTATTTCCAGTAATAAGAACAGATGAATTAATATTCTATGTAATGATCAGCCAAATATTAAATTTTTGTATTAATAAGTACTTAAACAATAATAATTAATCATATATATATATATGTCTTCTTTAGAAGAACAAATAGAAATCACAAAAAATACTTTAGAAGTTTTATTAAATGAAAAAAAGAAAAGAGATGAAGAGTTATTAAAAAATAATAATATAGTTAAAGTTTTAACTTTAGTACAAAATTTAGAAAAAAGATTAGATATAGTTGAAAAAAAAATAGATATACTTAATGAAAGTGAAAAATTTAATAATCTAGATGATTTTCCTAAAGAAATATTAGGAAATTTAACTTCATGCTTTAATAATTTAACAAAAAATATGAATCAAATTAATATAAATAGATCTAATGATTCAATTCCATCGATACCGTTTGAAATTAAAAGT
>Ga0163109_10000977_pt1 | contig 22635 bp, 9 predicted proteins | sample CRUFie1St13metaG_FD_108704 | JGI IMG/M metagenome (GOLD analysis project Ga0163109, IMG submission 108704) | Marine microbial communities from the Costa Rica Dome - CRUD Field 142mm St13 metaG | ecosystem: Environmental > Aquatic > Marine > Oceanic > Photic zone | place: Costa Rica: the Eastern... | reverse complement strand
TTATTTAATGGCTACTAGAAGTTCACCTTATGCTAAAACGCCAATCGTTGACGACTACAGAGATATTATATCTATGCCTATCATAGGTAAAGATGACAACGATGAATATTACACAATAGAATCAAAATTTGACCGAAGGCCTGATCTATTAGCTTATCATCTTTATGGTAACACTAGATTGTGGTGGGTTTTTGCAAAAAGAAACATGAATGAAATAAAAGACCCTATTAAAGATTTTCGTGCTGGAACAACAATAAGACTCCCTAGTAGAGAGTCGTTGTCTGGCATAAATGTTTAATAAATTAAAGAAGTGTAAAAATGGAAAATAATTTTTGGAATCTAATTAAAGACGGTACAGATATCAATCCAAATGTATTGCATGATTATGAAAACGTAACTTACGATATTACGTTAGCTATGACTACGACAGCAGTCACAAAAAGATGGATGGATTACGAAAGATCAAAAGACGAAGTTCCATATGACATTAATGATCTTAGCAACAAGTCAATATTCGAAGATGAAGTTATTATACTGGCGCAGACAGCAGGAACAGTCGCACAAATAACAAGACTAGATATAGAAGGAACAACATCTCCAAACCAAATTACAAACTTGACTTTTTCATCAAATTTTCGAATGGCAGTGACACAACCTTTAGGCGGAAGTTTTTTAAGAAACATTTATAAGTCAGCAACTTTATTAGATATAAAGAATCACTATAGTCATCCATATTTCTTACAGGTTTATTTAAAAGGTAGAGCCAAAGATGGATCTGCACCAGTGCAAGAAATACCTGGAACTAAAAGAGTCTATGCAATTTACATAAGCAACATAACATATAGAGTAGAACTAGGTGCTGTACTGTTTGATATAACAGCTATCAGAGCCACAGATTTAGGTAAAGCTGATGATCATATGTTGGTACAAGACATGGACATCACAGAACCAATTCCTTCTTTCAAAGAGTTTTTAAGAATATTCAAAGAAAAATTACACGAACAAGAAAGACACTATTTGGGTCAATCAAAATTAATATTAGATCAATATGATTTTGAAGTCATAGGACCATGGAAGGGTGGAAACACAAACGAAAAAGATAAAAATAGAGCTGATCAATTTTTAGACAGTCCAATACAAGATGACATCAATGCCACACAGCTACAAAACATGGGTACGGATACTGGAACTGTTACATTTTCTATAAACAAAAATACTAGCATAAGAGAAATACTTGAAAAAATAATATCTAGAAACGTGTTTGCACAAAAAGAAATAACAGGTATTAGAGACAACTTACATAAAGCATTTTCAACACAAAATTGGGAAGACGTGAACTTAGGTAAACTACTTCCAATGATGACCTGTCATCATGAATTATTACGATACGATCCTTTGCGTAGAGACTATGCAAAAAAGTTCACATGGAGAATACACCTAGCGGATTACAACACTGTGTCAAGTGCAGTGAGAGATGAGCTGACACCATCTGAAGAATATTCAAAATTACGTGCAGAAACTATGAGAACTAAAAAACATATTGTGAAAAGATACGACTATTACAATACTGGTATGAACTTAGATGTTTTAAACTTTGATATCAATTTTAATTTCCAATATGTATATGGATTAGATACTGTAGTTGGTTTGTACAACAGATATGGCGATGCATTATCAACTAAAACAAGTGCAGAGTTTGATAGCAGTCAAAAATTTCAACAACTAGCAAAACAAGGTGCTATCAATCAAGCATATCAAAGCAGTGGTGCAAAGACAGGTAGCAGTGATTTTAAAACATTGACGCTAAGAAGACAGACATTAGAATTAGTGCAAGAAGCATATACAAATTTTGAAGTTGAAGCAGATTCAAACAGTTTAGAAGCTTACAATCAACTAGTCGAATCGTATAATGAAGATATCAAAAATTACGATAGGTCAAATTTAAATCCAAATGAAAATACAATGATTGATAGTTTATCAAGCATTGACAGTAAAAGTTATTTAGGTAATCAAGTTGTCAACACTTATGCAGACGCTGGTCAGGAGTTCCGAAAGGTTGGTAAGACATCATGGATGTCTATGGATCAAACACTTGCAGAAAAAATAGAAGATAAAAGATATATCACAGCGGCACAAATAAACGGTACACAATTTCCAGTACAATTTTATGAAAGATATTTCCAACCTGAAACAGAAGGTATTACTGAAGTAGGTGCAGGAAGTGAATTTCAAACTGTAATTAGAAATGCCAAAGTAGGTAGTGCTGAAATGGTCAAAGCAGAGCTAGACATTATTGGAGATACTTACTGGTTAGACAAACCAGAACAAAGTGCAAAAATGGACGATCCTGAAGCATTCAATCCTAAAAGAGAAAACGTAGTATTATTTGTTTCCAGAGTAGGATCTGAAAAACTAAAATCAGCATCTGAAGGAGCAATGGGAGATTTACCGGAAGCAATGAGACAACAATCTGATGAATTTATAACAGCATTGTACAGAGTTTGGAAAATCGATCATACATTTGAAAATGGACAGTTCACTACAAAATTACATATGGTAAGAGATACTATTACTGACTTAGGGCTAGTAATGGGAGATCCAATACCTGAACCTGAAGAAAAACCTGTGATTGATAATAGTCAATCAATGAAAACAAAAATCGAAGAAAGAACAAACGTAGAAAACAGCGATGGTTCAATAACATCACAAAAAGATATGACAGGTGATATTTCAAAACTGTCTGACAGAGAAGCTATAGAATATGCAGATGCTAATCTAGTAGGAAAAGAAGTAAGCAAATTTACAGAAGCAGAATACAATCTAGTTGCAAGAGATAATGTTATGGCGAGATACAGCGAAGACGAAAACGGTCTTTTATCTATAGCATCATCAGATAAAGACTTATTTAAAGGACTTAAATAATAACAATGTCAAATAAAATAGAAAGCTCAACATCATTATACAATAAAAAGTTTGATACCAAACAGGTAAAACTTAATACCATACAAATTGGTGAAGTCATGGAAGTTATTGATAATGCCAGAATGGGTCGTTTAAAAGTTTTCTTATATGGATCACAAGCCGACAAAACAGATGCCAGTAAATGGAAAACTGTTCTGTGGAGTTCGCCATTTGCAGGAACAACACCACAAAGCGGTTTAGTTAAAGGTAAAGCTGAAATTGAAAATTCTTATTCTGCTACACAAAAAAGTTATGGTATGTGGATGACACCTCCTGATGTGGGTAATCTAGTTATTGTAGCATTTATTAACGGAGATCAAAACAATGGTGTTTGTTTAGGTTGCTTATTTCAACCAGGTATGAATCATATGTTACCTGGCATAGCCAAAGGTGCAACGTTCGGCAAAGATGCTCCTGTGGTTCCTGTAGCTGAACATAACAGAGCAGGATCAGAAGTAGATGACTTGCTAGACTTATTCCATACAGAAGCAGGTAAACCTGTTGACGGTGTACGTAGAGCAAAACATGAACCTTTATACAAAGGACTTACTACACAAGGATTAGAAAACGATAACATTAGAGGATTAACTGACAGTACAGCAAGAAGAGAAACACCTAGTAAAGTGTTTGGTATATTAACACCAGGCGGTCATCAGTTTGTAATGGACGACGGCAGTCAAAATTACGTAAGATTAAGAACCGTTGGCGGATCACAAATTTTACTTGATGATTCTAACAGCACTGTATATGTTGTGAACAGCAAAGGCACAGGTTGGGTTGAAATTTCTCAATCAGGTAAAATTGAAATGTGGGGTGCTGATTCTATATCAGTTAGATCTGAAAAAGATATAAATTTTAGAGCAGATAGAGATATTAATATTGAATCAGGTAGAAACATCAACATTAAAACACACAGCACTAAATCAACTACACCAGAAACACAACCAAAATCAACTGTAGATTTAGATGATGTACTTGGTACTTTACATATTGATGTTGCTGGTGAAATTAAATTAAAAGCCGGTGAAGATATTAGTACTACTACTGCTAAGAATACAAATGTGTATTCAGGAGAAGATTTGAAATTAACACAGGTAGGATCATCAAATATTAATAGTGGTGTTAGTCACAAAGAAACTGCCAATAACGGTGCAGGTAGAATTGACATGAACTCAGCAGGTCAAGTAGCTCTCAAAACAACAGCAATTTCTGGAATATCATTAAAAGTAGATAGTGAAGGTAATTTGTTGTATACAAATATTTTAGAAACTAGATCAGGTAGTGCATTGAATTCCCCTAGACATACTGAAACTAAAAGAGGTTCAATATTGACAAGATTCCCAACCAGAGAACCTTATCCAGATCACGAAAGTAAAAATTTGGCTAATCAGTCATAAAAAAAGGCGCCTATTAGACGCCTTTAAGTTTTAAGAATATTTTTTTATTATTCTGTCGGTGTAGCTTCGCTACCCGGTAGCATTGGTGCATCACCCATAATTAACCAAGCGGCAATTAAAAGTACTGCTATACCAACCCATGTCCATTTGTTTTTGAAAAATTTCATATTATACTCCTTGTGAGAAAGGCCGCCTAGGGCGACCTTTTAGATTTTACTTAGATTTGTAAATGTGATATAAAACCCAAATTGCTACTAATCCAACTAAACCTTGTGCGGAAAAGCCTGCAATGATTGATTGTACATTTCCAATTACTGAAATGTCTGGCCAAAAAGGAATGCCTTGGCCTGTAAAAAGAACTTCTAGGACAATTCCTAGAGCTATTAAAGAAACACCGACATCTGCTAAAGCTGACGCCCATGATTTTATTTTGTTAATAATATCCATGTTATGGACCTCCTAACTAAATTGTGTTCGTATTATTTAAACACATTGTTTGTGGTTAACAATGCTGTTAACCAACTTATAAGCAATAAAAACTGTTTATAAGTCAAAAAAAAAGGCGCCGAAGCGCCTTTTTCCATAGTGTTAATTGTCTTAATTATGCGTTAGCATTGATTACAGTTTTACCTGTACCAGACAATAACTCAATTACAGAGTTTTTGATTTGTTTCGCAGTTTCGTACGAACCAGTACCAATTACTCTTACATTGAAATCATAACCTTTAGATACTAGATCAGTTGTTGGAGTTGATCTTTTCATCTTTAGGTTTTTGAACTTGATAACACCGCCATTGATGTTACCTGAGTTATCTGTTGCATTTTTAGCCTCATCTAGGAATACGCCAACTTTATTGTTAACTCTACCTTTTGAGAACTCTCTAGTGTATACAACGTATTGTTTTGTTCTTGCCATATCTTTGTTACCTCCGAGATATTTTATTAACGTTTTAAACATAACATCCTTATAATATACTAGTATTCAATTAATGTCAACCGGTAATTGCATTTTTCTTTCCAACTATCAGTCTTTTTCGATTTTAATACCAGCATTACGGAATATTATATCAGGAAATCGCATGATATCGTCCTTGATCTCATACATTTTTAAAGCCACATCATGATCATCATACCATAACTCGTCTGAAAGTTTCTTATTATAGGCTTCAGTAATTACGTCCAGAAGTTGGATAGCTTGTTTCCTATCCATGTACCACCAGTCTTTTCCGCTGGAAAAGTTTTTGATCTGATTGCTCATATACCTATAGTATATGATCAGCCACCTTTAAGTCAACCAATTGTTTTGCCGTGAAGTATTGATCAGAAGGATTATTGAATTTTTTACGCACATCTGCCAATGAGTAGCCAGTTGCATCACGTAATATTTGGAAACATCTTTGTTCGACGTGTACATTTTCTTTCATTGAAGCTCTTAGATCATGCATTTTGGATTCTATAGCATCAGAATGTTGATGATTCATTATACCAGTATTCTTACCAACGTATCTGAGTCCTTTGGCTCCACTGGCTAGGATCATTAATGCCGCACTCATAATACAACCAATACCAATTGTACTGATTTTATGATAACTGTTTTTCATTACGTCTATCAGTGCAAACATCTGATAAACGTCACCACCGTATGAATTGATGTACAAAGTGAGTGTTCTTTTTGGCTTCTTTTTTAGATTAGAGTGTAATATCCATTTGATAGCTTGAGCCACATTATCTTCGGCTATATCTCCGTAGAGATAGTGTACGTCATTCTCTAATAAGGATACGTCTATCCTATCTTCACTCGTAAAATTTTCAAATTTTGAAGCCATAATCTTTCTTATTTTGTGTTTTAAGATATTTATCTTGATATTTAGATATATAATTAAAACAGCATATAAATTCAACAATAAATATCTGTAGAGTAAAAGATTATGGCATACAGTACAACAACTAGTAATAACAGTAATTCTGCTTCATCACAGAGCAGTCAATTGAGAGCCGGAACCTACAAAGGTTTTAGTACTCTTTCTGGTGGAAAAACTAATCAGCTGTATGACGTTGAATTGATCAAACAAGATTTAATCAATCATTTTTACACAAGAAAAGGCGAAAGAGTTATGAATCCTGAATTTGGTTCAATAATTTGGGATATGTTATACGAACCATTAGATGATGCAAACAAGGAAATCATCATAGAAGATTGTCACAGAATTATCAGCAGTGATCCAAGAGTTGAATTAGATAGATCTAATGTAATGGAAGCTGAAAACGGATTAAGAATTGAAGTAGGTATAACAGTGATGCCATTTAACCAACAAGCAACAATGCAACTACTATTTGAAAGAGAAACAATATAATGAGTCAAATACAAAGACAGGATAATTTATTCTCAGCAGAAGATTGGAAAACAATTTACAGAAGTTTCACTCAGGCTGATTTCACATCATACGATTACGATTCTATAAGAACAAGTATGTTAAACTATATTCAAACTAACTATCCTGAAGACTTTAATGATTACATTCAGTCAAGTGAATTTATTGCTATCATTGATTTGCTTTCATACCTTGGTCAAAGTTTAGCATTTAGAACAGATTTAAATTCAAGAGAAAACTTTTTTGATACTGCTGAAAGAAGAGACAGTATTATTAGACTCGCAAAACTTGTAAACTACACACCAAAGAGAAATGTACCAGCAAGAGGTTTATTAAAAGTAACTAAAGTTCGTACCAATGAACCTTTAGTTGATTCAGAAGGAACTAATTTATCAAATACAAGTGTGTCATGGAATGATCCAAACAACACAGAATGGTATGACCAATGGTTACAGATTTGTAACAGTGCATTCAACAGCACTAACCAATTTGGTGATCCAGTTAAGAGTGGCACAGTAAATGGCGTGTCTTCAGAAATTTATAACATCAACAGCACAAGCGATCAATCTGTAGTAAAAAATATTAGTGCATCAGTTGATGGTGTAACAACATCGATAGATGTTGTAAAATCAGATATTCACTCAGACAGTTACTTTTATGAAAAAGATCCAGACCAGTCAGAGGCGTACAACTTAATTTACAAAAATGATAATCAAGGTTTCTCAAGTAACAACACAGGCTTCTTTGCTTATTTTAAAGAAGGTGAACTAGGATATGAAGATGTAACATTTGAAACTCCTGCACCAAATAGAACTGTTGATATTTCTTTGAGCAACATTAATGACCTTGATGTGTTTGTACAAAAAGTTTCTACAAGCGGTGGAGTTTTAGAAAAATGGAAAAAAGTTCCTAGCTTGTTTGGACAAAATACAATTTATAATAGTTTAGCATTGACTGACACAAAAATCTTTAGTGTACAATCTAGAAACAATGACCAAGTTACAGTAAACTTCAGTGATGGTAATTTTGGTACAGCACCAAAAGGTAATTTTAGAATTTGGCACAGAAGAAGTGCAGGACAAGGTCAAGTTATTAGAGCTAACAGAATTCAAAACAAAGATGTTTCGATAACATACACAAATAAAGAAGGACAACAATATGTTCTTACATTGTCGTTGACTTTAAATTATAACGTAACAAATTCACAAGCAAGTGAAACAGATGCAAGTATTAAACAGAATGCACCAAAATCTTATTACTCACAAGATAGAATGGTCAATGCGGAAGACTATAATATATTTCCGTTAACACAAAGTACATCAATACAAAAAATAAAAGCCATTAATAAAACTCACATAGGTCATTCTAGATACTTGGACATCAACGATCCAACAGGAACTGTGAAAAGTGTTAATGTATATGGTGAAGACGGTATACTTTACAAAAACCCTGACTTCACATTGAACAGTGAGGAAATCACAGGAACAGTTGTTGATTATACAAGCTATACATATATTATAGAAAATATATTAGAACCTTTGATACAGAAGAATTTATTATCTAATTATTATTACGACACATATAAAAAAGCAGTAGAGTCCGATCATGATGCAAATCAATTTGTTATGCAGTTAGCTAGTACTGAGAAAAATGAATGGGTGACTTATCCTAGTGCAGGTGCAAGTCAATACGGATATCTTGTTATTGCTGGTGCAGTTAACAAATCAATTTCTCAAGCAACTGGCGTACATCTAAGTCCAAAAAATAACAACGAAAAACTTGGTATGATTAGACCAGGAACAGTTTTAGAATTTGTTGACGATTATACTACACCTACAAAAAGTATTTTTACCACTGTGGTAAGTGTAAGAAACAATGGTGCTGTTACTAGCGAAGATACAGCAGGAGCAATACAATTAGATAAACAAATTACAAATGGTTATAAAATTAGAAAAATTTTACCAAACTTTAGAACTTCTTTAACTACTACAGAAAAAGAAAATATTAGATCACAAATGCAAGCCGGTGTTAATTTTGGTATAGGGTATCATTATAGAGACCCATCATTAAAAACTGAAGGCTGGTACATTATTGAAGATGATTATATCAATACTACAAATGATTTTAGTGTACAATACAATGCAAAATTTCCTCCTGGGTATCAAGCATTAAGCAGTGATACTTCTTGGTTGGTATATGCAAAATATATTCCTGCTTCATCATCTGCAAGTTCGGCTAGATATGAATTTACTATTAGAGGATTAGATTACGTTTTTGAAAGCAAAGACGAAGTTAGATTCTTTTATGTTAGTGATTATAAAAACATCGATTCACAAACAGGTAAAGCAGTAAAAGATACTATTGAAATTTTAGATATTAATAAAGATGTTAGATTGTTAACTAATCCAGGTAGCGAAGAAAAATTATCTAATCCTATCACGTTTAGTGTTGCTGACAGCTTTACTGAACAAGATGGTTATGTTGACATTAAAAAAATTAAAGTGTCAAACATAGATAACGACAATGACGGTGCACCAGATAATCCAATTGCACATGATGATTTATTAAGTGATAATCATTATGTATTCTTTGAAAGTTACAACGACTATGATGGTTACACATATTATAGATTAAGTAATGCGGTTACTCAAGTTAGTACAATGGCCGCGGCCGCAAGTGTTAACGGTATAGCTTTTGTTACTGCCGACACAACAGCGTCTAACAACTTCTTCTTTTACAGAGGTAATGGCTCGGGTGTAATTGCTACTCTTAATAAATTAGAAAACGATGTAAGCAGTACAAGTTACACAAAAAGAAAAGGTTACGACACAACAAACAAATCAACATATAAAGCCTATGTTGGAAGATCATTTACGTCTTCAAACAAATTGTACTTCCATTATAAACATAGTGCACCAAGATCACAAAGAATCGATCCATCAGTAAGTAATATTATTGAACTTGTGATACTTGATAAAACTCATTACACAAATGTACAAAACTGGTTTAGTAGTGGTTCTGCAAGATCTCTATTTCCAGCTGAACCTACATCACAGGAAATCAAAAACAGTGTCAATGAATTAGAAAAGTATAAATCAATAAGTGATCAATTAATTTACACATCAGCTAAATTTAAATTATTATTTGGACCAACTGCTGATGAACAAAATCAAGCTATCTTTAGAGTAGTGAAAATACCGAATACAAATTATACTGACAACGAAATTAAAACAGAAATAGTAAATGCAATTAACAGATACTTTGCTATATCAAATTGGGATTTCGGCGATACTTTCTATTACAGTGAACTTGCCGCATTTATACATACTCAGTTATCAAGCAAAATATCAAGTGTGGTAATTGTGCCAAAAGATTCAGAAGCAAAGTTTGGTGACCTGTTTCAGATCAAAGCAGGAAGTAATGAATTATTCTTTAGTACCGCCACAGTAAATCAAGTAGAAATTGTTTCTGGTTTAACAGGAGTTAATTTAAGATCAGTTACTGATAATGCTGTTGGAGGCTACTAATAATGGCTTACGAGTCAAACATTTCATTTTCTAATAGTAATATTAGCGATACATACTCAGCTAATGTTAGTACAACTGAGTCATTCAAGACTTTGTCATTCTTACCTGAAGTTTTTCAATCAGCAAAACTGAAAAACTTTTTTGATGGAACTGTAGAACAACTTTTCAGCACACCGGACTCGGTTAAGACAACTGAATTTATCGGTAGGAAAGATGATGTTTACTTTTCACAAGAGAAAGACAACTACAAAATAGAAAAAACAAAAACTAGACAAGACTACCAGTTAGAACCAGCTCTAGTTATACGAAACCCAGATTCATTGAATAAAACTGACGCTGTATTTTACAGCGAAGCACTAAATCATGTATCAAGTGAAAACGGTAAAACAAATGATCAGAACAGATTGTTTAATCAGAAGTATTACAGTTATGCACCTCCGATTGATTATGATAAATTTATTAACTATGAAAACTATTATTGGTATCCGAGTGCCGACCCGGATCTTCCATCAATTGTTGTTACAGGATCTGTTGAAAAATTTACTGCTAATGCTTCACAGACATCTTTTACTCTATCATACCCGATTACGTCAAGCATTGATGTTGTAATTGTTAACGGAACTGTAACAGCAGATTATGAAACATTAGGATTAAACCTAGACTTTGCAAACTCAGGAATCACAATCAGTGCAAATGATGTAATTGAAGTAACACACAAAGTTTCTCCAACATCAATCATAGGATCAATAAATTACACATCACCGAACAATATTAAATTTAGTTCTGGTATGTTAATTGAGTTTGACAACGACTATCTAACAGAGACAGCATATAAAAATAAAAAATATTATGTTGAAGGAGTTGGTAGAGGTAACGGTATAGAACTAGTCGAAGCTGACGAAGATACATTGTCAACAGAATTATACATTAAACAGAAAAAACAACCATGGGATTATACTGTAACAGTCAGCGGTGTAGATAGAAGTTATTCATGGGATAGTAGAAAATGGGATACTGATCCTGACTTTAGTACACATGATTACTTGACTATCGATCGTTCTGCAAAAGATAAAAATCCATGGTCAAGAACAAACGGTTGGATACACAGAGATAATATCACAAGTTATAGAAACTTACAAGCATTGGTGCAAGTTCAACATCCATGGGATGTATCTACCACAGATGTAAATGGATACGACAGTGGCTATTGGGATTCAACTGACAAGTTACAAGAATCTAGTTTTCAATTAGATTCATCTAGAAAAGCTACCAGACCAATTATCGAATTTAAAGAAAATTTACAGTTGTTCAATTATGGTGCTGTTCATAAACAAACAGTCAACTTGTTATCTACATCTGATACAAAGGCAGACATAGAAGGACAGGCATCGTTTACAATAGACGGCATACCTCTAGAGAATGGTATGTCAATATTATTCTTAAATCCTAATTTCCAAACATCTATGATTTTATGGGATGGTAATGACTTCCCATGGGACCACGACTCAGACGGAGATGGTGCATCTGATAAAGCATGGGATGTTACAGGTGTCGACTTTGACGAATCTAGTTCAGTATGGACTGTTGGCGGCGTCGGTACAAGCATTGCTTTAAATAAAGTCGCTGGATTGACAATCCTAGACAATGACAAGATAACAGTTAAACAAGGTAAAACAAATGCTGGTAAAGAATATTATTGGAATGGATTTGCGTGGACATTGTCACAGGCAAAATCAGATTACAACCAAGCACCGTTGTTTATGTTGTATGACAGTAATGGCGTAGCATTAAATGACTCAGTGAAATATAGTGATTCAACATTCGCTGGTAATAAACTCTTTGGTTACAAAGTAGGCACAGGCACAAACGATACTTCTTTAGGATTTCCATTATCATATGATTCATATACTAGTGTAAGCACCACAGAATTTAAAAACTATCAGCAAGATGAAAGTATAGGACTTGCTTACTACAAAAAAACTTCATATCCAACAACTTTAGAAAAAGTTATTGATCATAAAGTAATTGTACAGCCAGGTATAGAATCTACTGGAAACAAATATTTCATCGATGATGTAGAAACACAAAATTTAGTTCTAATCAGAGGAAACAAATATGTATTTGATCTGTCTGACTCGAGTTTAACCAATAAAGGATATTCAGCAGGTATACATCCGTTTGCTTTAAGCACAACTAGTAATGGTACTCACGCAAGTGGTTCTAGATATTCAACTAAAGTAAAATACTATCATGACAACGTTGAAGTAAATGAAACTACTTTCTATGGCGCCAACTACAATACCGCGACTTCTAGAAAAGTTGAGTTCACACCAGACACTAATACTCCAGACACAATGTACTATTATTGTGTTAACCATTCCAACATGGGTGGCAAATTGTTAGTTGTGAACAACACAGCTTCTACATTAGTTGATGCCATATCAAGTGAATATGAGTCTGAATGGATACAACCTAAAAATAAATCAATACAACCATTAGAACAAAATTTCAATGTCGATGATTATAATAGTGCAAATACTTTTGTACTAGAATCATTGATAGCTGATGATTCAAAAGTAAAATTATATATAAACAATGTTGAGCAAGAACACAATGTTGATTTTAAAATTGAAAAAAATAAAACAGTTAAAATGACTAGTGATGTTGCTAAAGGAAATCATGTTTTCATAACTTGGTTTAGCAATGAAATAAAAGAACTGAAAAAAGCAAGATATCAGATGCCAACAAACTTAACGCACAATGCGTTAAACAGTTCAGTTGTAGAATACAGCTACAGCGATTTATTACCGCACATGAGTTCGGCTGTTTCTAAACAGTTTAACATTACTGGTAAGCCTTTAGGATCTAACACATATAGAGACACTAAGAAAAATAACGAATTTGGTACTAAAATATTACAGCACACAGCACCACTAGTGAAATACATGGCTCATGTCAACAGCGACAACAGAGATGTTGTTAAAGCAACACGAACAGCACAAGATGATTATGTTAGATTTAAAAATAAGTTTTTGCAAAAAATTATACAGCTGGATAAAGAAAAAGATCTAGCAACAACCACAGATGCTAGTCTAGTCGATCAAGCATTACAGTCATTAAACAAAAACAGAAAAGTAAGTGAAAAATGGGCTTATAGTTTGATGCTGAATTACGGTGATAACTCTAAAGTACAAACGATCAATATCACAACAGAAAATAAAACTTGGAGTAACACACAGACACAAAGCCAAGCAGTACAAGATTATCAAGATATATTATCCATGATAGGTGAACCTGGTCTGGACTTGACTAATACATTCAATCCTAGAGATGACAAAGATTTGAAATCAGTTTATGTTTATAAAAATGATAAACTGATGACAATGAATCATGATTACGTTATTGAAAACTCAAGTGGATCACGTTTAGTGTTCACTGGCGAAGTTAAACCAGATGTTGGTGATGTTATTAAAGTTGTTCATTACGATTCAAAACAACCAGCATGGATACCTGCTACGCCAGCCAAGTTAGGTATAACAAAAACATTCTTACCCGGAGAAATTACGGATACAAGTTATTCATCAGGTGCAAAAACATTTATTGAAGGACATGATGGTTCTTTGAATCTTAAATTTAACGATGTACGTGACAGAGCATTGCTAGAACTTGAAAAAAGAATTTACAACGACATTGAAAATAGATTCATGGATCCAGATTATGTTCCACCTGTATCATATCAAACAGTAGTCAGTAACTATTTCAATAAAAAAGATTACAGTTATGATGAATACACGGAAGTACTGACACCACACATTCACAGATGGGCAGTAAACAACAGTGTAGAACTGTTTACAAATGATGGTTATCAAGCAAGTGATTGGAAAACATGGAACTGGAGTGCTCTGCAAGACATAAGCGGAACGAAAGCACCTGGACACTGGAGAGGTGTTTATAAAAAATTCTATGGCACTGATAGGCCAGATACACATCCGTGGGAAATGCTAGGCTACACAGTCAAACCACATTGGTGGGAAAGAAATTATAGCTGGACTCAACCTGCTAAAAGAACCGCTTTGATAAACGATATTGAAAAAGGTATTATCAGAGAAGGTTTACGTAAAAACTTTTTAGATCTAAGCTACACTGATCAAGAAAATCCATACAAGCACGAAGGTTTCAGCAGTTATGTTCCGGTAGATGCATTTGGAAAAGTAACTAATCCGTTTACTATCGGTTTAGTGAGCAGAGAGCCTACAGTTTCTGAAGCACAAACAAATTGGAAGATAGGTGATAACGCACCAGGTGAAAGAGCATATTTTATTAACAGTGCAGGATCATTTGGAGAAATGATAACATTGTCAGTATTAAAGCCGGCTGAGTTCTATGAGAAATGTTTTGATACATTAAACACTAGACAAGCAAGAATAAATTTAAAAAGTTCATATGATTTTAATACAGGTAAAAGACCAACAAACAATGTTTATGTACACAGAGAAAGCATTGGATCAGATGTGTTCAGTGCTAGTGGATACCAACAGTATGTCAGTCAAAGATTAGTTGAAGCTAACAAAGATGTTAAAAACTTTTATGGCGGTATACTAAGAAACGTTAGACCGCAACTTGCACACAAACAAGGTGCATTTATTGACTTTGGTAGTTACAGAGCTCAGACAGAGTCATACTCGCCTAATTCAACAAGAACAAGTGTGTATATTCCAAACAACAATATTTCACATCTACCTCATGCTGGTCCAAGTATACAAAATGCTTCATACAGCGGTGTTGTTGTTGAAAAAACAACAAACGGTTTTACTGTAAGAGGTTATGACATAAGCAGAAGTTATTTCAACACAACAGAAAGTAACAAATCAGGATCTAAAGTAGCAGTGTCGGTAGGTGGCAAAGCAATTGAAGTAGGACCATACTTACCTAATCAAACTTTAGAAAAAGGACAACTAATAAGATACGAAGGTCAGTTTTTTGAAACACTTGTTAATCATGTTACATCTAACACATTCGTAGCTAAGAATTTTAAAACAATAAACAACATTCCAACTGAAGGCGGAGTTAATGCAATCTATTATCAGAGAGCAGTAGCAAACAAAACAATTAAGATTCCATATGGTACAGAATTTAAAACTGCACAAGAAGTTTTTGACTTCTTAATTAATTATGGAAGATATTTAGAAAGCCAGGGCTGGATATTTGATGAAATAAACAATGATGCAAGTCAAACATTAAACTGGTTGTATGCGGCCAAAGAATTTTTATTCTGGAGCGTAGGTGGTTGGAGTGTAGGAAGTATCATTGCTTTATCACCAGCGGCAAACCAAGTTAAGTTTAAACCAAACTTAGGTATTGTTGCTAACATAGAAGATATTGTTGGTAGTACATATTCTATACTCGATAAAACAGGAAGTCCTATTGACCCAGCAACAACTACAGTATTAAGAGAAGGTTCACAGATTTCAGTCACACAAGACAACAGAGAACCAATATACTTTGTGAATCTATATGTAAGAGAAATAGAACACATTACAATTTTTGATAATGAAACTTTGTTTAAAGATACATTATATAATCCAACATTGTCAATAAGACAACCAAGAGTTAAACAAACACTCTTGAGAACAAACGATTGGATGGGTAAACTAGAAGCTAACGGTTACTTGATCGATGGCACAAATGGTATTATCAGTAACTTTGAAACAAGTACTAATGAAATAGAAAATTATTTAGATGTTGACAAACCAGTTAACAATGAAAATTTAAATGCATCAGGACTACACACAATAGGTTATCAAAATAGAACATATTTAGATAACTTAGAAATTGTTGACGACAATCAAACAAAATTCTATCAAGGATTTATTAGACAAAAAGGAACACTGAACAGTATTGATAAAATCACTAGAAGTGAAAAAGTAACACAGAATCAAAATTTTGATACGTATGAATACTATGCATTCAAAGTAGGAGACTTTGGTGGTACAGATGTAAATCAATCTATTGAATTTAAAATTGACAGTACTAAAATAAAATCAAATCCACAACTAATAACTTTCTTACCTGAGAAGAACGATGTTGTAACCACAGATGATTTATTTGATGATGTAATTACAATAGATGTTGATGACAATGAAACATGGGTCAAAAAGCCACGTGGTGATAGAAGCACAAAAGAATTATTTTCAACTAGAAATGAAAAATTTGAAATGCCAACAGCAGGTTACGTTCATGCACTAGATACAACATATCAAATATTTGACAGAGCAAACTTGTTAACACATTATGAAAATAATGTCAGCACAGGTATTTCATTAGGTTCTACTTATTGGATAGCTAAAGATACTAATCTAGACTGGAACGTTTACAGATTATCATCTATAACACAAACACTAGACAGTGTAGTAAGCAATGACACATTAACTGTGACATTAGATGAGTCAGCAGGTAAGTTATTAACTACAGCAAATGCTACAACTGAAATAGTTTTACCAAAAGAAGTTAATGCAAGTAATGTTGCAGTAATATCAACTACACACGGTAGTAAGAAATTAAAATTAAATCTAACAGATACCAGCGTATCTAAAACAATAACATTTGGTGACTTTGGTGGAGCCAATGCAGATATAGTTGCAGACACAATAGCTGATAAAGTTGCAGGCTTTGTGATTACAAACGGCGGTACAGGTTATTCAGTAGGTGATACTGTTTCGGTCAGTGGTAATGGAGGCACAGGTGCTACGGGTACAGTTGCAACTGTTGATGGCAGTGGTGCAATAACTTCAATCACATTGGTAAGTGCAGGTGGAGGCTTCTATGCCGAGCCGGCAGATATATCTATTAAAACAGGTGGTGTTGACTCATCAGGTGTAGGAGCAATTATCAATTTAAAAGGTAACAATCCAACATATCAGATTGATACAACATTAAACAATGCGGCAGTTAATTTCACTGAAGGCGAAACAGTAACAAGTAATTCTGGAATGTCAGCAACTGTTACTAACTCATTTAAAAAAGCAAGTGGCGGGGTAATTGTTTTACACGTACACAATCACAATCAAGCACCAGCAACTACGGATGTGTTCACTGGAGTTTCAAGTGGGGCACAAACAAATGGAACAAACACAGTAACACAACGAAGCACACAGTCATCAGGTGATACAACATTTGGTGGTATATTAACTTACAAAGTAAATGCTGGTGGTTCGGCTTATGTCAATCCGCAATTTACAGTTTCTGGCACAGTTGGTATAGCAAGTGGTGAAACAGAACATAGTGCAGGAAGTATTACTAGTGCTTACTCAACAAATCCAGGTTATGGATATAGAAAAGAATTTACGCCAAATGCTGATATACAAATTACTGTTACAGATACAATAGCTACAAGCGATAATAAGTTTGTTGATATCACAGACCCATTAATTAAATGTGATCAAATAAGCAATGTTGTTGTCAGAATAAATGAAGCATTTGACAACACTGGTGGTACACCAAAACTTGATATAGGTCAAGGTACAAACTATACAAAATTCTCTGCAGGTAATCCAATGGAGATCAACACTGCGGTAGGAACAGATATCACTCTTGATAAAACAGCATTTGGTACAAATGTAACTGATAGATCAAACGTGACAGTTCGAGCTAGATTCAGTGTAACAAAAGGAACAACTGGTAATGCAACCATTACAGTTAATTACAAAAAAGCAACATATGATGTTTTAAAAATGAATGGCACTGGTGAAGTTGCAACAACTATAGATACTACAACACTTGCTGGATCACCACATCCATTATATGTTTACAAAGATGTAAGACTTGCTACAAGAAATAACGGCATAGACCAAGCCAATATCGGTGTTAATTTATCTGCAACAGTTAATGACTTTGTTTCAAATGTTTGTTCTTCAATCAGCTTTACTGACGGTGATCAGATCTGGATTGACAATGGCGGAGATACATATTGGTACAATTTAAAAGCGACAACAAGTGCAAGTGTCAAAACTGCATATGATAACTTGGCATCGAACGCCAATGTAAACTCAAGTATTACTATTGGTAGCAATCACTGGATAATTAATTCAGATGTTGATTACACAGACACTGCTAATTTGTCTCCTACAATATTTGCAGATACTGTAAGAACAAATAAAAATACAAAACAAGTTGATAGTGGTTTATTCAATAAATCAAAATTAGTTGATCTAGGAGATTACAACAGAGAAACAGAATTTAATTTATACGATCCAGCTAAAAGTTTAATTCCGGCTATAGCAGAAAAAGAAATAGTTTATAAAAGATTAGTTGATCCAGCTGTCTACACAAATCACAGTGACACAGCGTCTGTTACTAATTTAGAACCATGGGGTGCAGAACAAGTAGGTAACACATGGTGGAATACTTCTACATTGAAATATTTTGAATATGAAAACTTTGATCTATCATACAAACAAAAATATTGGAGTAAGATATTTCCTGGATCAACAGTTGACATTTATGAATGGACTGAAAGTTCAACGGCGCCGGCTAACTATGTAGGTGATGGAACACCAGTGAACACAACAAATTATTCAGTTATAACAACAACTGACAAACAAAATTTTGAAACTACAAGATATTACTTCTGGACAAAGAATAAAACAGAAACACCAGACGTAAATTGGAGAAGATATTCTACAACTTCATTAGCAAGAATTATCAAGGATCCAACTTCATTTGGATTAAACTGGTATGCACCTGTTGATGAAAACAGCTTAATTATTGCTAACAGCACAAAATCAATTACAGATGATAGTTTGTTTACTTTAAATTACAGAACAATTGACGTTGACAAGCCATCACATAAGCAATGGTTGATGTTAAAACAGAACGATCCACATGAACCTGTTGATAAAAGAATTTGGAATAAATTTACAGACAGTCTAAGTGGACAAGATGCATCAGGACTAGCAGTGCCAGACACAGCAACACTTGGTACTTTGAATAGATATGGTAACAGTATCAGACCTAGACAGACTTGGTTTAAAAATATCAAAGAAGCTAGAAGACAATTTGCATCATCTCTAAACAATATTATATCTAAAATAAACATGGACATAGATTATCCAGAATGGGAAAATGGATTTGTTAACAGTGCAATTTATGATAAAAAAGACTATTATTTGTCTGGCTATACAAATGCTATTGTTATAAACAGAACAGTCGATACATATTCAGATATTGATACAAGTGTGTTATCTGACTTTGAAGTCATTAAAGTTAATTCTGATTACAACAATAAATGGGCAGTATACATTTACGGTGATAGAGATACGATTATCTCAGGACAGGCACCAGTATCAACAGGATCTACTACACAATCTAGCACAGCTACAACCACACCGGGTTCTGGATACAGTTCTTATTCAGTAGAAACACAGAGCTCAGGCAGTGGCGGTTCAGGCAGTGGATCAAGCACGAAAGAACTTGTTAGAATTGCAAACCAAACAAGTACGTTTGAAATTAATTCTAAATTTTACACAAACGATGATGTGGCCACTGACACTAGATTGTTAATGAAAAAATTATATGATTATATTTTTGCAGGTTCTAATCAGGTAAAAAATAACACATTGTTATTTGATATGCTAAACTATATCTTTGCCGAACAAGAAAATATTGACTGGGTAATTAAAACCTCTTACTTTGATGTTGTACAAGATGATTTATCTTTAACGCAACTGGCAAGTTACACACCTGACACATTTAACTTTGTGAAAGAATATATCAACGAAGCTAAACCATATCACAGTAAACTTGTAAATTATCTAAGCAAGAAACAACCAGTACTTGAAGAAGTAAAAGTTGATGCAGATGACAGCTTTAAAATAACACCTAAGATTGTGTTTGACAGAATCAGTCAGAAAATTGAATTACTTGGATCTGGTACTGATGCAGAACAGTTAGCTGAACTGAAAAGAAAAAGAACAGTTTCTGCTATTGAGTTTGATGGCAGACAAGGTGATTTACAGAGTAATGACAATGCAGTTGAAAGAATAGCAAAATATGTTCTATACAAAGAATTAAATGATTTAGATACTAATGATGAAAATGCAGTAAAAGTTTTCATGGCATCGTTAAAGAAAATTATTGCTCCATTCAAAGACATAGACTTAAATGGACTACCTTTTGGCTTTGACAAACTGACTGACAGCGAATTAGTTGAATTCTTAGGATTGGATGTTACAGGATACGACACATCATTAGATTGGGACGTTTCAGCTCAACAAAAATTCTACACAACATTATTCCAAAGTGCAACAGTATGGAAAACAGGTGTTGCATATACACCATCTATAACACTTAATAAGTCATCAGTCATGTCAAGTAATACTATGGTGTCATACACAGATTTATCACACTTCACATCCTGGGACGTGAGTAAAAACTACGAAGTAGGTGCTTATGTTAAACATCAAGGATTGGTTTACAGATGCAATGTCAAACATAACGCAGTTGATGTTTCAAGTTTTGATTTTAGCAAGTGGGATTACATAAAAGATTTAGTTTATGTTGCATTAAAAGATCACACGTCAGGAACGTTTGCAACTGATTATGCAAACGGTAATTGGGAACTAGTGACATCAGTTTTCGATGCCGCTGGATTCTATAGACCAATGCAAACTGACAATCCTGAAGAATATGTTGGTACAAACATGAAAGAAAATTTATCGATAACTGTAACCACAGCAGAATTCACAGCTACAGATATTGCAGACATCGATGGTGATGGCAACGTCACTGAACAATACGGATACGGTGATCAATATACGTTTAGAATATTCTATAACAGCAACGGTTTCATATCGTTCAAAAGATTACCTCTTGTTGCTGAAACAACATTGTCAGCTAATATAGATGACACTGTGACTTATATTGATGTTGCAGATGCTTCAGTATTATATCAACAACTGTCAGTTAAGGACCCAGATGATAATACTGTGACTATAGGCACTATTCCAGCAACAGTCACTGGCACTATCAACGATAATAATCCTGGATACATTTGGATTAATCAGGAAATAATTGAGTTCAGAGAAGTTGACGGAAACAGATTGAAAAAATTAAGAAGAGGTGTGTATGGCACGCCAATTCAGTCACACAAAGCAAATGACAAAGTAAACTCAGCAAACGATCAGCATGATATTCCAAATGCTAAAGATTCAGCTAGATGGAGTGCATTAGATCCTGCAGGTACAACAATGATTGATAAAACTGTACAGGCAACATGGGACGCAGTTGCATGGGATGGAGTAGATACATTATGGGATAAAGCATCACTAGATCCTTCAGAACAAGCTATATTCATTAGAGCAGGTGGAAACAGCAACTTTAACTTGTTTAACTCTACATATTCTGAACCAGGATACAGTGTAAATCAAGCAGGTATAACAACAGGATACTTTAGTGAAGAATAAATATGTACATAATTTAAGGATTAAATATTAATATGGCAATATCGAATATAAAATTAAGAGCATCAACAACAGCAGTAAGTAATCTTAAGGCTAACGTTGACGCAAGTATTAACGTAAAATCTTCTCCATTAACACATGAAGAAGTAGATTTAAACTTTTTAGAATTAGCGGAAGCTGTTAAAAATAAATCTATTTCTCCATTGACAGCAGACTTAGATGCTGGTACGAACACAATTTCAAACGCAGGAAATATTGCCATTGGAACTAGTACAGTGGGAGGAGTTCTCACAGTCAATAGTACGTCACTTACAACATCAGCAATTTTAACTAGAACAGGTTTGACGTCAGACGATATGTTTTCACCGCTGAGAGTCAAATCAAAAAGAGCTTCTGCTACAAACATGGGAGACAATTTTGGATCTTCTATTAGTTTTCAAATTGAAGATGATGGTGCTACAGGTTCATTAGGATATTTAGGATTCAAACGAGTAGGGAATGATTCAACAGGTAAGTTTAGTATTAACACTTACACAGCAGGTACACCAGCAGAGAATTTGACATTAACAGCGGCTGGTGTTTTAACTGTCAGTAGTGTTGTTGCAGATTTAACTGGTTCTGTTACAGGTACAGTTTCAAGCATTGCAAATCACAACACAGGCAATCTAGCAGAAGGATCAAACTTATACTTCACAAATGCAAGAGCAGATGCAAGGATATCAGCATCAAGTATCAATGCATTATCTGATGTTGATACGTCAGGCGCCGCAAATGGCAAGATATTAAAATACAATGGTACTAGTTGGGTTGTTGCAGATGATGTAGACACAAACACTACAGACATAAGTGCAAACACTATTACACAATTGAGCGATGTGACAATCACATCAGCTACTAACGGACAAGTTTTAAAATACAATGG
>Ga0163109_10000976_pt1 | contig 22636 bp, 18 predicted proteins | sample CRUFie1St13metaG_FD_108704 | JGI IMG/M metagenome (GOLD analysis project Ga0163109, IMG submission 108704) | Marine microbial communities from the Costa Rica Dome - CRUD Field 142mm St13 metaG | ecosystem: Environmental > Aquatic > Marine > Oceanic > Photic zone | place: Costa Rica: the Eastern... | reverse complement strand
TGAACGATTGCTCCACTTGGAACGTCTACTCTACCATCGTTTCTAATACTAAGTAAACTAGCTAATGAGCTGTTACGTGCAATAAATGTAGATGCAGTTCCATCACTAGTTGAACCATTAACCTGTAATTTAGCTCCAGGAGAATCAGTTCCGATACCTACGTTACCTCCGTTTGTAATTGTAAATCTCTCAGCCCCAGCAGTATTATCTTGTATTCTAAATCTATTATTAGAATCCATCGTAGTTAAAGAATAACTTTTAACTGAAGATGAGTTATCTATTCTAACAGTACCATTACTTCCAACAACGTGCAATTTTGAACTAGGCGAAGTTGTTCCTATTCCTACTAATTTGGTAGTTTTAGTAAGAACCATTGTTGGAGTAGTTAAATCATCATTTGTTTCATCAAATGCTAAGTAGGTTTGACCAGCTGGTATACCGAAAGCCCATTTTGAAGCTCCGGGGCTCTCTACCTTTATATTACTTATACCACTACTGGCATGGGCGGTAATATGTAACCTAGCATCTATACTTGTTTCCCCTATACCAACGTCACCTGTGCTATCGATACGCATTCTTTCGGTATTATTTGTACCGAATCTTAAGTCATTATTTTGTATTTGGTATATTTGTGCAGCACCATTTTGATTTAATTGTAAACCTCCGTTTAATCTTGCAAATCCATCTACATGAAGCGTTACTGCTGGTGAAGAAGTCCCTATACCGACTCTACTACCTGAAACATATAATTGATTAGTGTTTACTGCAAAGATATCTCCATCAAAAGTTAAATTAGCTTCACCATTTAATGAATCTGTTCCTGTAAATGTTGCTATTCTATTATCTGCACCATTTGTAATAGCAGAAACTGTACCGCCTCCTGAACCACCTGTAAATTCGATTATATTACCAGAAGAATCAACTCCTAAAGTATAGGCTAATGTTCCTGTATGATTACCTGATCCGTATCCATCTAATGTTGCTAGACCAGTATGAGCAAGCATTAAAACTTGACTACCGTCTATTTCAAATTTTATTTTTGAACTTGCTGCTGAATTTCCTTCATCAGCTTGAAAAACTAAATTAGAAGCATTACCTCTAATTCTATGAAATGTTGAATTATCTGTATCAGTAAGTCTGATAGTAGGTAGATTTGATTCTATATCTAGAGTATCATCCGGAGTGGTAGTTCCAATACCAACTCTACCACTTGATGGATTAATTACAACAGTATTATTATTATGTGCAGTACCAATATAATAATATATTAACCCTGTTGAATCACCATATCCTCCGAATCCACCACCATTAGTACCGTCATTAGCATTAAACCCATACTCCATTGCCCAACCTGCGGTATCGCCAAATCTTTGTAGACGAGGACCTTTTGAACCGTCAAGAATAAATGTTCTATTACCAGCAGCAGTATCGAAAAGAAAATCCATAGATCCTGTAAAACTATGAGTATCATCTATCGAATTACCAAATAGAGATGAACCTGATTCAAAAACAATAGATGCTGAAACTAATTCAGTTTTAAATTCTTGAGCTGTTAAAGTTCCTGTTATTGTTGCGTCTCCTTCAATAGTTACATTACCTGATATATCTTGTTTAAAAGCATCTGCATTTCCACTACCACCTATATTTAAATTACCAGAAGCATCTTTCCATATCCTATGACTAGTTGCGTGATCACTTGTAATAGCCATACCGTTACCTGCACCATTACCATTCTGTCTTAAAATAAAAGCTCCTGTGGTTGCTACGCCAGTACCGCCGTCGATTTCTATAGCACCTGTTGATGTGCTTGTTGTTTTTATTTTACCTGCAAAAGTTGTATTATGACTAGCATCTATAATTATACTATTGCCAGATACTGTAGCGCCTCTACCAATAGCAAATTCATTTCCTTCTGCAACTAAGTAACCATTTGTATCATTATCTCCTATTTGTATAAAAGCCCTATTTGTTCTAGACATGAACTTGGCTACGGCACCTGATCCACCCTCATGGTTTATAACTAACTGCGCTGTTTCTCCAGATGTTAAAGCACCAACAGTTACATCACCTGCAAAAGTTGCATTTTGGGATGTGTTTATGGTAATAGCTGCTGTGTTATTAGTATCAATTATTAAAGGATGATTAGTAATAGTACCAATATGTGAATTTGAATCTTGCGAGTATGCTTTAAATGTTACCGTGTTAGTTGTATCTGTAATTGTTAAAGCAGGACTACTTGCTGAAGATAAAGTTACATTACCAGCAAATAAAGCTTCTCGATTACTACCAGATAAAGTTAATACAGTATTATTTCCGTTTTGTAATAATACACTACCTGAAACACCTGATGCTACAGCTATATCTGTTGTTGAAGAAAAGTAACCAGATCTAATTTTTCTAGTTGCTACTCCAGAGGTTGAATCTACTCTAATTTCTCCATTGACATGCAATTCAACACCTGAAGCTGGTGCTGTATTGATACCAACTGGTCCTTCAAATTTATTTTTTACGCTACCTCCAGCTTGAAATACACCATAGTTGTTTGTTGCAGCAGTTCCAGGATTTAAATATACTCCATAATTATTAGTTACTGTTGCATTTCCACCAACCCCTAAAGAATCTACTTTTAATCCATAATGATTACCTAAAGTAACTGAGTTAGTAGAGGTAAAGTTTCTATATTCAGCGTAGTAGTTTATTAAACTATTTACATTTACAGTTGTATTTTCTGCGTATGCTCTAGTTCTAATTGCGTTAAAATCTCCTAAAGAGTTATTTGTAGCACCAGATGCTAATTTTAAGTAAGCTCCAATACCACCACCGTTAGTAGCACTAGAATTAGTAACTAAAGTATCAAAATTATAAGTTGAATGAGCATTATTAGTTAAATGAGCACCGCTATATTCGTAGAATTGAGTTTGTCCATTTACTTTTAATTGTTTATCAGGATTAGTTACATTAATTCCTACATTATCATTAACAACAAGATTTTTTTCAACAGTAACTGTTAAATCATCTTTGTCTATTTTTAAAGATCCGCTATCATAACCACCTGCAAATGAATTGTCTCTTGCTATAATGAAATCTCCGGAATGATGAGTACCTAAAACAAAGTCATAATCAGTTACAGTATTACTACTAACTGCACCTCCTCGAAGACTAATAAAAGCACTTCTAGCATGATTACTATTTGCAGCTACAAGATTAGCTTTTATATTTAAAGTACCGTGATAAGCTGTGGTTGTACTTACCTTTTTTATTAACTGTTCACCACTAACATGAAAATCAGTATTAGGGTTTGTAGTTCCTATACCAACTCTACCGGCTCCTGTTATTGTTAATCTATCTAGATTGCCAGTTTTTAAATTTAAAGCTCTTAAAGTACTATCATGTCCGATATCTAAACCAGTATCGTCCATATAGAATGTAGTAGAGTAAGTACTAGTAGAATTAGCCGCAAAATCAAATTTAGCATTAGCACCAATATCAATACCTAATGCTGTGGTGTTATTAGCACTTGCTATATTTAATAAGTGTCCTGGTGATGCTGTTCCTATACCTAAGTTTACATTAGTGAAATAAGCATCTACAGTACCATCACCACCTTTTATTCTGAAGTGTTCATTTTCAGCTGACCCAGCTGCAGTACCAGTTTTAATAACAACAGCACCATTAGGTGTTCTGTTTGTAAGGAAAGGGAAAGATGCATTGTTAGTTTCGTCAAACATTAAGAAATATCTATCTGTTACAGAGCCTCCTTCAACTGGTCTGTAAACTAACCCATTTGTGTTTGAACTAAAATGCATATCACCGTTAAATCTACTTGTACCATCAACATGTAGTTTTTCATTCGGTGTAGTAGTACCTATACCTACAAAACCGTCTGTGGATATTCTAACTTTTTCATTTCCGTTAATTCTAAATAGAATAGGTCTAGTGCTAGTACCTCCATCTAAATTTAAACCGCTTGATTCGTATATATGGGAATAAGTACCAAAATTGATACCAGCATTGCCACCTGTTCCAGATGGTAGTTCTACTAAATTAGCATGTACGGTTCCGCTTGCAGTTATATGAGAAGCTGATACTGCAGCAGTTACATTAAGAGAGTTTAGTGTAGCGTCAGAACCGCTAACTATCAGTTTTTTCCAGTTTGGCATATCTTTACAATTACGGTTGGTTACTCAATGAGCCCACTTCCTTTTTCAAGGCCTATAATAGCTTTGTATATAAATAGCAAAGGAGCCCGTAAGCTCCATATGTTATTTTTTTAATGTTTTTAAGTATGAGGATAAGATAGTCCAGACTCTGTAGAACTGTTCGAACTCGTAACCTCTATAATTTGAATCTCTTAATTTATTAAGAAGAAATTCCATATCTTCTTTAGATAGATCCTCTAAAGCTTTCGCTTTTTGTTTATTTAGTATACCCATTTTAAAACCTTTAAATTATTATTACTCTACGTAGATAAAAATATCTCCAGAGCTATTAACTTTTATATTACCGTTTTTCCTATATTTAGCTGCATCTGCTTGACCACCAGCAACGTCTACTACAACTGCTGTAAATGCTTCAGGAGTTACTGAAGTAGCATCTTTTTTAATATCATCAGCTAGAGACCATCTAGCACTATTTCCATCATAATAGAATGCTGAACCTGAATCTGCTGTTCCTGCTTCAACAATTATACCACCTTCTCCTACTGGTGAAGCTGATCCTGAGCCTGCATTTAAGAATAAGAATTTATCTTCTACTTCTAGATTAGTAGTACTTACTGTAGTGGTAGAACCATTAACCGTTAAATCACCTGTAATAACAACGTTATTAGAGAAAGTTCTGTTACCTGAAATAGTATCTGGTAAGGTAAGTGTATAAGAAGGACCTCCTCCTAATGCCTGTGCTGCTGTTCCGGTTACTCCAATCTCACCAGAAGTACCATTAATAGTAATTGTAGTATCACCTTGTACTGCCGTACCTGCTGAAGAACCATAATCTACTGATAATGCTGAACCAGCACCGCCTGATAAACCTGTTCCTGCAACAGAAGCATTTAATTGTGTTTCTGTAATACCTCCATCAGTAACTGCAACTGTGATAGTGTTAGATGTTGCCGCTGTACTAATACTGTTACCGGCATCAATTGTAAAATCTTCAGTCTTTAAATCTATTGAAGTATTACCACTAGAACCGCTAATATCTAGACTTGTAGCTATTCCTGTTAATAAGGATCCATCACCTTGAAATGAACCGCTAAAAGAACCTGAGAGAATAGAAGTAGCACCGGTAGATCTAATAACGTTAGTTCCTATTGCTAAAGTACCACCGTTAATAGTTATACCTGAGTCAGAAAGTACTCCACTTCCTCCTACTTTTACAAGGTTATTTGTTGTTAAAGAAGGTAAACTAACTCCTCCTAAGACCGCGGAAGATCCGCTAACTATTATCTTTTTCCAATTTGCCATGGTATACTGTGAGTTTTATATATTATAAATATCGGTTAATTATTAAATCCAAGAAAGAACTCATCAGATCCGCTATAAAACATTCCACCACTAACTGCAGTAGGAGTAGTATTTTGTGGAGCAAATTGAGCTGTTCCTTGTTCGTTAAATTCAAATTTTAAATCTCCTCCAGATGATACTGTTACTTTATCATTAGTACCGTCTAGAGAAATATCAAAAGAACCAGTGATTTTTAAATCATTTGTTGTTGAATAATAAGAACCTGTTTTAGCAAATATACCTATATTAGGATCGGTAGCTAAAGTTTTACCAGTATATTGATATACTGTTATAAATACGTTTTGATTATTAGAAGGTTTATTTTGATCGAACTGTAATATCCCTGTTTTATAATCAAATTGATAATCGTTAATTGATACTTTATCACTACTGGATAAACTACCACTATTAGTAGAAGTAGATTTATAAACTACTACATTATATCCAGGAGTAGCATCTTCAGTACCGGCATTTGCTAAAGAAGGTACTGAGTACTTACTTGATAAAAAGTCAACTTTTTGATTAGCGTTAATTATTTGCGGTGTTATTCCGGAATTACTACCTGTGGGGTAGAGGAAAAACCAAACATCGTTATCTAAATTCGATTTAGTGAGTCTGTGTCTATACCAATACTTAATAACCCCTTGAGTGCTACCATCTTGACTACTACCGCTAAAAGGTAAACCTTCAGTAGGTACTAAATAATCTTCAGTATATACATCTGCTCCTCTAATATCTAACGTAGAAGTAAATGCTTCTTGTTGCATAGAAATATCATCACTGGTAAATCTTCTACCGAGTAATAATCTTAATGCTTTTTTTGTGTTATCTATTAAACCCATTATGATGTACTTATACTTATATCTGTTATAGGAGAAGGATCTCCTTTATATCTTATAATTAGATAGAATTGATTATCGCTATTATCTAAAAACATTCCATCTGCGTTTCTTAAAGGCATAGTATAAGTAGTTCCGCTTATACTACCTCCTATATTACCGTAAAGATCTAAATCATCTGTAAACGGATTTTTAAAATTATCTGCTGATACTCCTGATTCGACTACGTTAGAGTTAGTTTCAGTAGGATCATAAACTCTTGCTGTGGATAAACTGCTATTTGCTCCACTTCCGCTAGCGCTTGATTTAAATAGTACTACTGCTGCTATACCATCAGAAGAAGAATCCCAATTAACTAAAGTTTTTTCTACATTAACAGTCATAGAAGTTTTAGCTCCACTAGTTTGGAATTTTCTTATATAATATTTGTATGTAGAAGTATTCCCAAACCCACTATCGAACCAGTATCCATAATCTCCACCGGGTTCTACTAAAAATCCTGGTTTTACTTGTAAATCTTTGGTGGTTAGTACTGCATCTCCAGCGTCATTAGTTTTAAAAGAGTTAGTAGTAAAAGAATCTCCATTAAATCCTAATACATTATTATTTACTTTTATTCTATGGTTTTCTCCTGAAAAGTTTTCAGAAGTACCAGTTAAACTACTTGCATCGTATCCTTGAGCTCTGCTATATATAGCCATTTTAGTGCTCTTAGTTTGACCAAATAACGTATTATCATAAAAGTTTTGAAGAGCTGAATCTGATGTTACTGCTGTTCCTTTCCAGTTTCTACCGTTAAATCTAAATTTTAATCCATAAGTTTTAGCTTCTTGAGCTGCTCTTGTTTGTAAGGTATTACTTGCATTACTATTTAAAGAAAAACTAAATGAAGAAGTAGTATAAGCTATATCATCTATAAAAGGTACTGTGTTAGTACTTCTTTGAGTATTTTTATCAGCTGATAATATACCTTTAACGTTAGCTGTATCGTGCTGTACTCCATTTGACGTGACTGATACAGTTGCATTACTAATAGATGTTGATCCAATATTAGGCCATTGGTTAGTAGGTCTAGTAATGGTTATAGGGTTAGTGCTATATCCGTAAGCAGGGTCAAAACTCCCACTTACTTCTCCTCTAAATTGAAAACTATACGATGTACTTAATATGTAAGGAGCTCCTGATAAGGATCTTGATGTAGCACTAAATGCTGTTCTTGTTAAATTTACATTTGATACGGTTGCTGCTCTAGTACCTGAAGTAATATCGGTAGATATATCTCCGGTATATAAATAAAATCTAGAAGATTCATTAGTAGCTGATTTTTCAGTAAAAGTTGCTTGGGAACCAGTTTTTAAACCAACTATTACATCATGAGTTCTATAATAACCACTAGCTGAAATGCTATTAGATGCTGTAGCACCAGATGTATATTTTCTACTGTTAACAGGTCCTGCTACATTATTAAAATCACCATCTTGAAAATTAGAAGGTATAACAGCTGGTTGAGAAGTAAGTATTTTAGTAAGGACTAAACCATTTGAAGTACCAAAACTTGAAATAGTATAATCTTTAAGTGATGATGAACTAAAAGTAGAAGAGGCACCAGGAGTAGCATCATTATAATTGTCACTGTATGATTGAGTAGCTTCGATTCTTACTGTATATGGAGTAGCTCCACCATTAGTTAAAGTACCTAAACCAAAATTATTAGCACTTCCTGAGACATCTGTAGATCCTGCTGCGTTTGCAGTAATTGTAAACGAATTAGTACTAAAACCTCCTTGAGTTAGAATAGTTGTAGGTATTCTAGTAGCATAATTATCCGAAAAAGGATTAGTTCCTGCATTATTAGAACCAGTTTCGGAATTTAATAAAAATCCTTTACTAATTAAGTAATTTTGAGCATCATATATAGAGCCAGTTAAAGAAGAATTGATAAATGTAGAAGTATTCCAATTATTAGATAACTTAGCATTTTGATATGTGCTACCTAATACCCCATTGAATAAACTATTTTTAGAAATAGTACCTCCGTTAGTATATGTTTGTGAAACGCTGCCCCAAGTTTTAGTATTAGGTGTAGCATCAGCAACATCTAAAGATGAACTCATAACTCCAGCCATAAATCTTAATATTTCAGATATATGAGTAGTATGATCAAAGTTATTAAAGAAGGATCCATCTAAATTATTCTGCCATTGATTAGAACTAGGGTAACCAACTGTGGTATTATTAGAAGTTATAGCTGTTGAACCTGTATTAGCAGTACTAACTCTTAAAGAGCCTGATATATTATGTCCATCAGCACCGCTTATAAACAAACTTCCTGTAAACTTGTGAGTATCATCTAAACTATTACCAAATTGAGATGAACCAGATTCGAATAGTATAGATGCACTAATTAATTCTGATTTAAATTCTTGAGCTGTAAGGCTACCTTGTAGTACTAAGTTACCATTTTCATCCAACGACATTTTATCAGTACCGTCTCTAGTAACAGAAAATATAGTACCATCTGGATTAACTGAAGCACTAACTGTATTAGTACCGTCAGATTTGAAAATAGCTGTAGGATCAATACCAATAAATGTATCTGCTTGAACTGTACCTGAGATAATAAGACTTCCTGTAAGGACTCTAGAGCCAGTTAAATCACCATCTATTTGTTTCCATTGTATTAATGCCATCTTATCTTATTTTACCACTTAATACTACTTCATCTCCTGCATCTAATGTATATTCAGTTTGATTAGTTTGTAAGACTACTGAGATATCGTTACCTACCTGTAATACTGAATAAAAAGTTGCTGGTATTACTATACCGTTAATGTATAATTGGAACCTATCTCCACCAGCAGTAAATCCAGCAGGTGAATCTATTATGGTTCTATTATTAAATAATGCTGTATTAGCAGTTACAGTATCAGCTATTAAAGTAGTATTTAATCCTACATAAGAAATTTGTTCTTGAGTCATACCAAAGCTTTGAACTCCTAAGGTTCCTTCATCAAAGAATCTGTAATCATTATCTTTTTCAGGTGTTCTTGCTTTTGCTGCTAAAGTTTCAATATCTCCAGCTAATTCTAAACCGAAAGTTACTGATGATTTAGAATAAAACTTATTCATACCGGCTAATTGTGCGTTAATAGTATCTGGTATTATATGTCCGTTCATAGTTAGAGTAAAGTTAGTCTTAGCTGCTCTATCTGATCCTTGACTAAGTTCTACTGCTGTAGAATATGAATCAATCTTTGCTCTAAAACTAAATCTTTCAGGGTCTCCCCAGTAAGAATCAGAAGCATAGTTGATACTCTCTACTAATTTATTCATTTGCTCTATATAATCAGTAAATATTATACAAGAATAAGTTAAAGTTACATATTCAGGTACTATAACTCCATAAAATTCATCTATAGGATTACGGTTATTAATAACACTAAATCTATCATAAACATTTTTCCTAGAAAATCGTTTTTTATATATACCTACGTTGATTGGATTTCTTGCATCTACCTTATTCCCTAGAGATCTATTTTTATCTACTGAATCTCTTCTAAACATTATTAGAGGAGCTTGTATTTTACCGTTTTTATCTCGGTAAAAACCGTCTTTCTGTACAGATTTCCATCTTTCCGGAGAACCATATAAAACAGGTACGTTTATTTTAGAGCCATTCTGTATTACTGAAGGTTTTATAACATTTTCAAAGTAATAAACTATAGTTTCGTCTATATCTCTTAAACCTATAGTAAATCTTTTAACATCATCCCCTTTAACTGATCTTTGATTCTCTCTTTTTTTAGAATCAGGTATAATAGGCTTGCCCGTACCGAGTACCGGAGCTATTTCTTTCTGTAAAAGCTCTGCTTGAGTTTTAGGTACTGGTTTTTTTCTTTTAGCCATCTTTTATAATCTTTGTCTTGCAATTCCTACTCTATCTGCTCTTGTTAAGTGACAATCTAATACTAAAGATATAGATGATCCGTATCCTGCAGTACGTTCTATGTTATAATCTTTGTTTCTACCGTAAAATAACTGGTTCTCTTTAACGGTATCTACTTCATAATAGTCTTCATGCCACATTACTATATCACCTACTTCAGGTACGAGTTGTATATCCTCTAAATCCCTTTTTAATAATGCAAATGATGCCTCTCTGCCTAAATCAGGTCCAAATTCGTCAATATTTATTACTTGATCTCCTCTAGTAATTAAACAATTAAGCTTAACCGGTTCTAAAAAGGTTTTTTCCAACGCTTCACCATATAAATTAGTAGAAGTATCGGTAATATTAAACTTATATAGAAGAATTTCTTGTTCTACTATATCTTTTAACAGTTCTCTGTTAATATTAACTAATAAATCAAAGTCTCTACTACTACCAAATATCATTACTTCTCTTCTATTGTTTCGTTAGCAATTTCTATCTCTATAATTCCTGTATACTTACTTTTAGCATTAGATTTAAATGCTTCAAAAGCTTCTTCTGCTGATTTTTGAGTAATTAATTTAATTTTAAATGTCATAGTCCCCATCTCAGATGATGCTCCTGCATTAGTTACAGTAGTTACTCCTGGTAAAGCACGTAAAAGTTCAGCCATATTCTCGCTTTCACCTTCTTTATAGCGTACTCTTACCATACCTTCGTAGGTAGTAAAGATTATCTGTTCTATGATAGTAAATAGTTTCATTAACCTACATGTATAGTCATTGGTACTTGAGAAAGAGTAGATCTAAGGAAGTCAGCTTCTTGAGACTGTGCTTCCATTTGTGCTCCTCTCGAAGTTTCGTTTAACATTTCTCTTAAATTAGTAATTAATGCATCTTTTTCTGCAGTTGCTGCACTTAATAAGTCTGCTTGATTTAAAGTAGCTTCAGCTCCAGGTACTGGTACTGTTTGGTACTTCCCTCTTATATATCCTAATAGTTCTTTTGCTAAAGCTAGAGTATATTGAAATATCCATTGACGTCCTACACTATTAATCTGAGTATAAGTTGGATTATTATACGGTACTTCAGCAACATTGGTTATTAATCCTGTATTACTATTAAAGTTTATAGCTGATTTATCATCTAATTTATAATATTCAAATATTAAACTACCAGTTTCAGCAGGTATAGGGAATATTTTTAGTTGATTATTAACTAACTCAAAACTAAAAGTCGATTTTCTTATTTGATCATTAAATTCTATAGCTTGAGTCTTTAGAACATCGTATGAAGCAGGCATCAATAAGAAATTAACTCCGGGACTAAATCTACCAAATTCAAAAGCATCCATCAATGACTGTATACCTGTTCCTGTACCAGCATATGGATCAAAGTACCTTTGAATAGCAGGAGGAGACTCGTAAAATATTTTTCTTATCTCTATACCTCCATTTATATTGTTAGCAGTTGCCCAAGCATTCATATCATAGTTCTGCACTGATCCTGTAATATCTAACGATCCAGAATATTTAGTTACATTACCTCCAACACCAGCTTCAGTTCCGTAATTTTTACCAATTTGTACAAATCTATTAATATTAGATTCTATTAACTGGTTATTTACTGCACTACTTGTAGCAGCTCCTTCTAAATTAAGGTAGTTTTCTCTAATTTTATATTGAAATACTTCGTTTCCGTATGTAGTTATTGCTTCTTCAAAGCAAGCATAGAATGATCCTGATTGAAGTTCTACATCCATCAAAGGGTATCCTAATCTAGTTGCACAAAAGGATGCTACTTTATCTGCATCTACTGCAAATTCAGCATCACTATCGTAAAACCCGAAAGGAGTTTGACCGGAAGCAAAGGTACTAGTTCCGTTCCAAATACTTATATTAGCCATCGAGTATAGTTTTATTATAAATAGTAACGTATTGTAATAAGAGAAGTGTATTTACTAATCTCTAAATGTTTTATATACTTCTAATATTGGTGCTACTATATCATGTCTATGATTCTGCTGTAAAGAATGTGTTACAAACCCTTGAACTTGTTCTTCTAATCTAGCTAAAAACGAAAATCCAGTATCTCTTTTATCTTTCAAATCTATTTGAGCTATATCGCCACATATTACCATTTTACTTCCTCTTCCAAGCCTTCCTATTACAGTTTCCATTTGATTATGAGTAACATTCTGAGCTTCATCTACTATAACAAAAGAATCTACAAAAGTTCTTCCTCTCATAAAAGCAAATGGAACTATCTCTATAGTGCCTTTTTCTAGCTCTTTATCTATTTTATCTTTATTATAAAGCATATAAAGATTATGATATATAGGAGCTAACCAAGGATCCATTTTTTCTCTTATATCTCCAGGAAGAAAGCCTATACTTTCTTTAGATACAGTAGGTCTGGTTATTATAATCTTATCTACTTCTTTTCTAAAAAGTAAATCTAATCCTACTTGTGTTGCGACTAGTGTTTTTCCACTACCTGCCATACCTTTAAGTACTGTTATTGGGGAGCTGAGAATTAATGCTTTAGCTTCTTTTTGTTCTTCGTTGAGAGTAACATTAAACTTTATTGGACCTTTTGGTCTTCTTTTTAAGACGAAGACCTCGTCTGTATGATGGTTTGATGACATAAGCAAACAACATTATTTATATACTAATAAATAGTGAATCGATGCTAAAGTCCAAAAAGAAAGGGGCTAAAAAAGCCCCTATCTTAAGAATTTAGATTTCTATCTAGAATTATACAGTAGCTAAGTCTGCTATATTAATTCTTCCGTAGAATTCTGGTCTAATCATCTTCTTAGCATATCTAGTCATGATTCCTTTTCTTGGAGTGAAGGAAGCAGGATCGTATACTAATGGAGTCATGATTAGCGGTACATATGGAGCATATACAGCACCACTTTCTAAGAACTGTCCACCTCTAAAGCCCATAAGGATTCTGTTTTCAGTCATATAAGGGTTTTTGTATACTTTAAATCTACTGTTAAGTTGACCAACTCTTTGTACACCCATCGCAAATTCAGCCTGATCTCCGTCAGTATTAGCTGCATATCCTGGAATTGATTCTAGGATAGTAGCTACAGATGGAGAACATACTAGGAAGTTTGCTCCACCTCTTAAAGTTTTCTGGTGAATTTTGTTAGATACTTTTTGGATTTTAGTTCCTAAAGTCTGGAACCACTGTCCTTGAGTATTGTAGAAATCTGCAGATGAAGTAACGAACGCAGATCCGTTCCATACTTTATTGTTTTCAGCTGACCAGAACTCTTCAGTTGCTGCGTCTGCTATTAACATATCTAAAATTTCTAGGTCAATCTCCATAGAGATGTACTCACTCAATAAAGACGTTAACTCAGCCTCAGCGTCGATGCTGTGGTATGCGTTAAGATCTTGAGCAAATTCTGGAGTCCACTGTGCTTTTAACTTTCTAGTCTTAGCAACTACTGCCTCAGATTTCAACTCTACGTTGATTTCTGGGATAACTAGAGAAGAAACATCTCCTGCACTTGGTGCAGTAGAATCTTCAAAGTCACCTCTTGTAGAGTCAGTTGGAGCAACGTGATACTTTAAAGTTAAGTTACCGTTAGCAACAGAATCAGCAACGACTTGAATTTTGCCGTTAGCTAAAACTTGGTTGAATTCTGATAACTCACCAGCTAAAGAAGTTCTAAATGCTCTAACACCAGTTAAATCAGCATCAGAAGGAGGAGTGAAAGTATAAACTTTCTTTCCAGTTATATCTGCACCGCTATAATTAACGTGAGATGCATCAACAGTACCACCAGTAAAGGCAAGGTTACCTGAAGTTTTCTCTTTGATAGAGTATCCAAACTGACCTGCACCATAAAGACCGCCAGAAGCGTCTCCATCAGCAATTGTCATTTTGTCTCCAGCTGTAGATACGTTACCGTACATATTTCCACCATCTGTTTTTCCACTTACAGAATTACCATACTTGAAATCTAGGTAGAATACTAGCCCTGAAGGCAAGTTCATTGGTTGTACAGAGACAAAATCTTTAGATGAGATTTGAGCGAATACTTTTCTTACCAATGGTAAGGCAACACCAGCCCACTGCTCATTTCCAGCATTTGTAGCGCTAATAGCGCCTGTCCCTGTAGATGATTGCTCTGCTACGATTTGCTTTGCTTGATTTTCTAGCATGATAGACATAGTGTCTTTATCTTTACCTTCCAATCCTTCAAGCAATCCAGAAGCAGACCATTTCTCAGCCAAACGAGCAGCATCAGCTTTTAAAGCTTTGTAGCCGTTTGCGCTTTCTAAAAGGTTGTTAATTTCCATGATTAAAATGAATTAATTTCGTTATTAAAAATTTAAATAATACCAGCTAATTTTTGCATTCTTCTAACCGCATCAGATACTTCTGTAATTACTTCTGGTTTAGTAGCAGTAGTTCCAGTTGGCTTAGAAGCCATACCTAATTTACTTTCGTTAACTTTAGTAGCTTTTTTATTAACTACGCTATCAGATACTGTTTCGAATACTAATTTTACTTCTTTAACAGTTTCTGCTTTATCGAAAGCAGCGATGATATTAACTTTTTGACTCTCACTAAGGTTATTAGCTTTGAATACTTTGTTAACATACATTAATTTTGCGTTAAGAAGATTAACTTCTGATAGTTGAGATTGTAAGTTTTGGATTGTTTCTAAAGCTTCGTTTAATTCAGAATTATCTTCTTCTTTAACTTTTTCTTCAGCAACAACTTTTTCTTCAACTTCTTCTGTTACTTCTTCGGTTACTTCCTCGTTAGTAGCTGCTTCTAACTCGGCTAACAATTCGTCTAGATCGATTTCTTCCTCTTCTGCATCTGCATCCATGCCGTCCATCGCTGGCTCCATTTCTGCACCTGCATCCATATCAGTATCGTCTATTTCTTCTTCGCCACCGTCACCCATTTCTTGAGCAATGATGTCGCGGATAAGATCTTTAAGGTCTTCGACTTCCATGTCTTTTACCTCAACATCTTCTTCCTCGGCTTCTTCAGCTTCTTCGTCGCCTTCGGCTTCGTCCTCAGATTCTTCTGAGTCATCCTCAGCTTCTTCCATTGCTTCGTCTTCGTCTCCGTGAGCTTCTTCCATATCGTCATCGCCGTGTGCTTCGTCCATGTCATCGTCCTTCATAGCCTCGTCCATGTCGTCGTCTTTCATAGCCTCGTCCATGTCGTCGTCTTTCATAGCTTCATCTATCTCTTTGTCCTTTGCAGGAGCTTCGTCGATAGTTTCTTCTACTTCAGCTTCGTTTACTACTTCTTCTTCGATATGTTCGTTGTCCATTTCTTGAAGTTTAGCAGCTAACATGTCCTTTAGGTGAGGTGTTAATGACTCTTCTAAAGCTTCTTTAGCGTTAGCGATAGCGGCTTCTCTCACAGATTTAGCTTCAGCAATAGCTTGCTTGAATAAATCTTTATTTGCCATTTTTAAAAAAATTTTTGATTTCTACGATTATTTAAATCGTAATAGGAAAGTTCGTTAAATTTAATACAGTATATACTGACTGTATATTCTTATATAAATATATACTTATTCCGGAAAACTTAGACAGCAGCTAAAATTTCTTTTCCTACGTTAGCGATGTCCCTACCTTTAAGTGCTGATTTTGTAAGTCCTAATGCTGCAGTACCTACATTTGCACCTCTAATTGCATTAACAGCTCCTATACCAGCTTTTAAACCTAATGCAGCTAATACTGCTATAAATAACCCTTTTGCTATATTTGCTCTCTTATTTTCGTCTTTTACGAAAGGAGATATAACTTGTGCAATAACGTTAACTACTGCTTTTTCATTCTTATGAGCCCAGTCATGCACAGCTTCTGCTTTATCTGCTGCTTTATCTAAGTTCATTTTTCTTAGTGCTTTAGCAGAATATTTACCTAATATATCTAATACTGTATTAGAAGCAAGTGCCCAACCTAAAATACCGACAGCAGTTAGAGCTTCATCTAACTTACCGTCTTCCATTTCTTGATCTAAAGCTGCTTTTAACTCTTGACCAAGTACAGTTTCATCGCTTTCTAATAAGATATCGTGAAGTTTCACTATGCTCTTAATATATCGTTAATAATAGAATCTAAATTCATATATTTAGATACTTTCTTTTTACCTTCATTTAACGATATAGGGTTCATAAATGCACCGTGAGTCGATGGATTAGATACAAAATCCCAACATACTAATTCAAAATCTGGTTGTACTTCTAAATTACCTTCGTTAGTCTGTTGAACTGATCCGGTTCCTCTAGAACTAATACCAATAGTATGTCCTGCTTTAATTATTTCTTTTACAATATTACCTGCTGGTGTGTTTAATAGCTCAACTTTACCCATTAAGTCATTACCGTTCCACCAAAGGTCTTTCACAATATGAGAAGCATTTTTTAAAGATACCACAGGAGATTCAGGATGATCTAATTCACCATAAGCGTTGCCGTTCTTGACGAATTCCTCCATATATTTTTTAGTTTCTCTTTCAAGTATAGCTTTAGAATAAACTCTTCCGTTTTGATTCTTAGCTGTAGCTCTTTGCATAACACCTTCAACCTCAAATACACCAGGTTTAGTTTTTGACTCGGTGATTATAGGTCTAAATGTTGATACTTCTACTAATAATTGTGCCATTTTTTATTATATTTTTTATTGTCCTGGTACTGGTGGTGGTGGTGGTGGAACTGAAGGACCTTTTGGTTTCTGTAAATGAGAAATATCCGGTGCTGCAGGAGCTGCTGGTAATGCTCTATCTGCTAAATCTTTAACAGCAGAATTCCAATCATTATCACTATCTCCAGACCAATAGTCAATAGCGGTTACTCTATTTTTTAAATCTTCATCCCTACCTTTTCCAACTTCTTGGGCAAATTGAGAGTATGTTCTTTTGATGACATTAATATCTCCAAGATCTTTTCTTGCTATATTTTTCTTTTTCATATACTCCCCGAATGCTGTTGCAACTTGAGGTTCATTCAGTGCTCTATCCATTAATTTTTCAAATTGTGGAGTTTCTCCTTCATCGTAGTAGACTGCATTAGTTAGAGCGTCAACTACTTTACCATCTTCAGTGGTTTTAAAAGAAGGGAATTTAGCTTCATCAATTCTACTAATAGAAGTTAATTTATTTTCAGTTAAGAATTTTTTTAAGTCAAAATTATCCATTGTTTTGTTTTTAGTTTTTTAATTTTATTTTTTACTTGCATTTTTAAACTCGAATTTTTCTCCTGTTATAGATAATTTATCGATTGTTTCAGTTTGAAGATCTCTTAATAATTTTTCTAATTTATCTTTTTCTACAACCATAGCTGATACTTTATCTTCTAAAGCTTCATTTTTTGCTTTTAATGCTTCTACCTCTTCAGGATTTTTTCCTATAAAAGTATAGATAACTACTGATAAGCTACCAACTAACATACCGACGATTACTTTAAATATATCGTTATTAGTTTCTGGTATTTCAAAAAATGCTAAAAATAGCAAAAGTCCCATTACAAGTAAAAATACTGTAGCGGCTCCTATATACCCTCTGAGTTCTTTATCTTTAAACATATTATTTCTTTTTTTCGTTTACTGGAGAGTAAACAGTTTGTTTTGGTTCTGCTTCAGCTACGGATCCTCCCATCCTAGCTGCGTCTAAATCTGCCTGCGAAAGCACTTTTACTTTAGGTTGATCTAAACCTTTAGTAAATCCTTGCTTAATAGCAGGTCTTAAATCCTTATTAAATGCTGCTTCGACTGCAGGGGATAAAAAGCCTCCTACTTTTAATCCTTCTTCATTTCTTACTTCACCCATAGAGTCAAAAGCTTTTTGGATCTTACCTCTAGTATTTTCGTAATATCTTTCAATATCTGTTACTATATCTTGTAAGGTCATTACTACTGCTTTCATTCCATCGAATCCAGCGTAGCTATCGGCCATTTTAGCTAATTCTTGAGTAGCAGCTTCATTTACTACACCTTCTTCAAGTATCTTAGTTATTATAGCTTTAACACTTTCTTTAGCCATAGCAGCTCTTTTCTTATCATCAGCTCCTACACCTTTGACCGGAAACTTTTTGCCATCTACTTCAAAATGATCTTCTCCTGCTTTAATAGCTTTTAATCTTTCAGCTTCAAATTTATTTCCTTCGTTTGGCTCTTCATTAACATCTCCTTCGGACGCAATACCTTGATCTTTTGGACCTGATGCTGTATTAACATTTAAATTAGCAAATTGCTTACTAAGCTGCTGTACCGAAGTAACTCCATTAAAATACTGTTTAAGCATTTCTTGTGCCTCTTCAGGAAGTTTACTCATTACAGAGCTAGGAAACAATTTTTTTAAGTCATTTATAGTATCAGTAGATGATTTTTCAAAATCTTTTGATATAGTTGCAACTTGAGCATATGCTTTTGCAACAGCTGGATCTTTAATAGCATCTTTATCGCCTCTCATAAACGCCATAAAGTTTTTACCTTTTTGACCTAATGAAGCCATTCCTCCTTTAAATTTAGCTCCTATTCTATCAAATAAGCCTTCTTTTACAGCTTGCTTAATACCTTCATTCATCTTAGGAGCGTCAGGATCTGCAAATGGATTAACTGGACCGTCAGAATCAATATAATTTTGAATCATTTTTAGATTTAGTTTATAATGCTCTGCTAATGCTTGAATTACTTCTGCAGCTTCTTCTCTTGGTTCGAAACCAGTTTCATCTGCTCTATCTTCTATTAATGAAATAAATTCTTGTAATGCACCTACTCTTTCACTGATTACTACCCCAGCTTCTTCTAACTCTCTTCTATTAGGATTAGCTCCTTCGTTAAACTGTACTAAAGTTTGCTTAATTGCTTTTTTAAAGTTTCTGATATGATCTAAAGCTTCTGATTTATCTTTTGCTTCTATAGCATCAATAGCCATACCTAAGTGACTATTTTCAGTATGGTAGTTTACATCTTCAAAAGAACTATATAATGCTTTTAATGTTGATATAGGAGTATTTAGCCGAATTTTCATACCAAATTCTAACATACCTTCATAATCAAAATCTTCAGACCAATTATCTCCAGGTTTAAATGCTTTTACTGGTTTATCTTCTCTACCGTATTTAGCAATGTCTGCCATTTGTTGGTCAGTCATTTGCTCATTTGCTTTTGTGTAGTTACTTGGTATTTCAGATTTTTTTCTACCTTTTCTATCGATACCCATTACTTCATCGACAAATGTAGCTTTAGCCTTATTAATATCTCCTTTTGCTAAAACTTTTACTATTTTACGTCCTAAAGTCTCTAGATCGGCATCTTTTAAAGAATGAGGTCTTTTAAATCCCTTCAAATAACCTTGACCTATTTCTATATAATCATGAGGATCAATAACATCATCGACTGATTTAGCTATTTTTTCGTCAATTCTATCGTAATTAGCATCGACATAAAGATCGTACTCGTGTTCAACTTCGTCCATATCCATATCTAAAAGATTGTCTGGAGCTACTGAAAAGAATCCGTCTATCATCTCATCATCTATAACTTTATTCTTAGGGTTATTAGGATCAGTAAACTTTTTATGTAGATGTTGTCTAATCATATCAAGTTTTTTTGCTACTCCTTCTTCTACTTCTTCATAAATGAAATCATCTTCATCCATTTCGTTACCATCAAAGTCTACAAAATAGTAATACTGCTCACCATCTTCTTTTCCAAAAATTTCATATCCGTTTTTTCCTTTTTTGACTCTTTTAATAATACCAAAAGCATTATCTGGGTCATCGTCCCCGGGTTTAAGTTTTGAAGGATCGCCTATACTTTCTTTTAAAGTAGCTTTTTTCATACCGTTAAATGTATCTACTTCTTTTCCTTTCTTAAACTCTACTGGTTTATCATGCTTATCGACCTTACTAGACTCGCCTGATAGTAGATTTAAATAATGTAAAGGATCTTTTTTAAGATTTTTTATAGCTTTTTCTTTTGCTTTAGCTTGATCTTCCTCAGATACTTTCTCATGAGACATTAGCCCCATTCCTTCTAATTCTGCATCGATACCTCTTCTTATGGCTTCGTCAGATATATTATCAAATTCAGCATATTCAGGTAATTTATCTTCTTCAGATATCATGCCTTTGCTTTTAAGTATTGATACAGTATCACTAAATCCATTGAATTGAGTGATAAGGTGGGGATGTGCAATACGAGCATCTCTAACGAATTGTTTTTTAGAAAAACTTTCGTTTAATACCCCTCTATATTTTTCAGTTAACGTTTTCATCTAAATAATCAAACATTTTAGTGTTATAAGGTCTTTTTTTTTGCTTTACTACTTTGTAACCAAGCTTTTCAGCATGTTTAGTGGCTCTATTTTTTTTATTACCTTTACTAAACGCATAAGGAGTTTGGTAACCGCCTACTCCTGCTGTCGTGCTCATTTCTTCTAATACTTCTCTTACTGCTTTAATTACTTGACTTCGTTTCATAGTTTACGCATTTCGTTAACTAGATCGTAATATTGCATTAAATTAATAAGGTGGTTATCAGTAATTTTTTCAGTCTTCTTCAAAGGAACTATTCCTTTAAATACTTCCTGTAATTTTATTTTTACTACTTCATCTTTTATTCTTGTACCAAGATCTTCGATTTCTTTTTTAATCTTTTCTACTTCTTCGTTGACTAAATTTCTAAGCCTAGTAGTAGAATTAACTGAAGTAATAAATTCTTTTAAAATATTTTTTTGCTCTGGTAGTAAGTTTTTATAGTTACTATTAAACTTTTCTAACAGAATCTTGAATGTAAGTAATCTTAAATCTTTATCATATTTAGAATACTCTTCTATTAACGTATCTTTAACTGCTTCTTTATCTATAGTAGATGATGTCAAATGCTCTAATACAGTAAGTTTATTATTAACTAAAAAGTCTGGATTAACTAATGTATTGTTGTTCTGTGCTTCTAACAAACAGTATAAAGCAGCAAGAGGTTTGTAGTCTCTTACCTGGATAGCGAAGAATTCTTCTATATTATAGTTTTCTTTTAATTCAGCTATCAATTTATATTTAGACTCTTTTAAGGTCTTTTGATTAAATTTCCTAGAAATTTCGGTAATAGTAGATATAACTGTTTCTGCTTTTGCTTCGCTTAAATTATTATTTTTAAGTATATACTCATATAATTTAAGTTCTTTAGCAAGTACAGCTTTACCGCCGAAGTATTTCTTTAATATACCTACAGCAGCCGAGTCACTTTTTGAAAGTGTATCAGCAGCAATTTGTTTAACTAACAGTTCGTAGATTAAACCGGTATTTTTAAACTTTGAGTGTTTTATCTTCATAATATACGGTTACTATATATAAATATGGGTTAGTCCTCTAAATCTCTTAATTGTGTTTCATCAAGTAGTTTAGAATCGTCTTCTTTTTTATCTTCAAATATTAATTCTTTCTTTTCTCCAAAAGAATCTTTGATTTGTTGATAAACTGTTTCTGCTTTTGTAGTATTAGTTTCCATGACATTATCATTGTCAGACGGGAATCCGCCATGCATTCCTTGGACACCTAATCTATCTCTTCCACCCATAGGATCGTCGTTAGTACCGTACACCGACATTTTTTCTCTTGGTCTACCGCCTTCAGGTCCTACTTCATTATAACCTGATGGCACATCACCAAATCCAGCTCCTTTTTCAGTAGCTGTTGCTCTCCTACCGTACATAGAAGCTAAATCATGAGGAGTACCATAAGACCTACCAGATTTAGCTGGATCATTACCTTCTGCTTCAATTTGAGCTATTCTAAATATTCTTTTACCGTCTTCTCTAACCAAATCTCTCATTTCATTATATTGGTCTTCAGACATATCAAATATATTTTCGTATATATAATCTGAGGAGAATAATTTAGAGTCTTTCATTTGATTAGCCAGGTCTATTTTTTCTTTTAATAGAGCTACTTTTTCTTGTTCGTATATAACAGAAGGATTAGTAAGCTTAATTTCAAAATTAGTTAAACTCTCTCCAGTAAATCCTTGAGTATATAAATGTACTAAAGCTATTTTAGTTAATTCAGATTCTAAAATCTTTTGAATTCTTTCAACAGTTCTAGCAAATCTAATATCTTCTGCTGCTAATGTTGCTTTACCTTGTAAATCTCCTTCATACCCAAAATATGCTTTAGGTATTTTAAGAGCAGCAAACATCTTAGACTGTAAGTATTGTATATCGTTTGTTCCATCATAATCTAAACCTTTAGTGGTTTCGATTCTAGTAGAAGCATCTCCTCCTCTAACAGGAACATAAAAATCCTCCATCATATTCTGCATATTAAACTTCAAATTATATTGTCCAGTCTTAGGATCAACATAAGGAGTTTTT
>Ga0163109_10000974_pt1 | contig 22645 bp, 5 predicted proteins | sample CRUFie1St13metaG_FD_108704 | JGI IMG/M metagenome (GOLD analysis project Ga0163109, IMG submission 108704) | Marine microbial communities from the Costa Rica Dome - CRUD Field 142mm St13 metaG | ecosystem: Environmental > Aquatic > Marine > Oceanic > Photic zone | place: Costa Rica: the Eastern... | reverse complement strand
TCGCCCTATCAAGAACCAGGGGCGCTCTAAGTTGGGGAGGAATATTTCTTCTTTCTTCTGGACTTATATCAACCTGAGCGTTGCGAACCTCTGTCCCATTTATAATTTGACCTTGAGAATCGAGGGAAGACACGGTTCTTAAAAACCCTAGAATATCAGAAGAACTTCCGGCAAAACTATCTAAAGATAAAACAGAATTTGCGTCTATAAGTTCTTCTGACTTTATTGAGGTGCTTTTTTGATTCTTCAACTGATCGATATGATTCTGTGTCAACTTTTTAAGAACCTCAAACTTCATTTCCAAACTTTGCTCCTGCCCTAAATCGTTAAACGGAATATCGGCAAGCAAAGAAGATATTGAAGTAGAGGGTTGATCAATGTCAACAACCAATCCAAATTTTGTGAAAGAAGTATTGACATCAGTGAAAAAACTCGGATTAACCCCATTGTATACTGAGTCTGGTTCTGGTCGCGGTGTAAACATTGCAGACTCAAAAGATGTCTTTGGAATATGTGGCAAATTCATGTTCTTCAAACCTGGAGCACCGATGCTTGGTTTTCCAATCATAGCGAATGCTTTATCTAAAGTGTTCTCTAAGAGAATGTTGTGTTCGTTGGAAGACTTGCCTTTTATCATAATCTTCTTTGTGTCTTCCGGTCCATTTACAAAGTCTTTTGTCTCCGCTGGAACAAACATGTCTGGCACAATGTCAGGAGAAAACTGGAAAGAATTAGGACTCAAATAAACTCCATCAGCAAACTGATTTGTGCTAAAACCAAAACTTGTAGATTCTGCCTCCACCGCTGATACTAGATCAGCGATCAACTCGCCGGAAGGGTCATCGACATTAAAATCAAATAAATTTACAAACATTTTATTCAACGTGTCTGTGTTAAAAAATGTGTCGCTAAAGTCCACATGCTTCAAAACTTTAAGATTATCTTGTGGAGTAAACCTAGAAGTGTGTGATCTAGTCACAGTTTTGCCTTCTTTTACTTTTGATCTTAAAAGCGTAAAGTATGCCATAAAAGAATTTTGAAACTCAACCATAGTATCCAAAGTTGCAGTTCTTGGATTAATCATTCTACGAGCATCCAAAAGCATAAATGAACGTGCAGATCTTGCGCTGGGGTGGTCCACATTGACAAACCTGTCCATTGTAGCAAAAACGTCCATCAACTGTTCAATCAACCCCTCGTTGTCTCGCGAGTTTCTAAATTGTTCCGTAAATTCTCCTGTTTCTGGATTGTAGTTGCCGTTTGTATCATCGGTGATTCTTTGCCCTGCTTCTGACGTATAGAAGGATACAGGAATTGTTGCTATCTGGATAAACCTCTCTAAATCTCTTTGTGCCGTTTCCACGGTTTCAAAAAAGTTTTTAAAAAAAGTCGAAAACCCATCAATGAACTCGTATTCTACATAGTACTGGAATACGCCTATTTCGTTCTTTATTGTTGTGTCCTTACCTGTAAACGAGGAGATTCCCATCATATCTACAGGATCTGCATCTTGGTAATCTATATTCAAAGGAACGATTCTATGTACGGAATGTAACCCGGTCGCGGATGCCATCGGATAAGTACTAGAGACCCTGACAGGTGCCTCTTCATTTAAGACTCTTCTGGTTCTTGACAAGAACTTACTTGTTCCAGATCTCTCCTTGGACACCTCTCTTCTCATTAAATCTATCTTTAAAATGCTGGTCAGTCGTATTACTACATCAACTTCTTCTGGAGTCATGTGAGGAAATAGATGATAATGATCGCTCTTTCTCTTGAGGACTTCCAACCAATTAATGTTAAAAATTATGTTCACATCTTTGTGGTTGTTGACAGACATAAACAAGTCGCCAATAGATTCGTTGGTTGCGTTCTGAGCGGACAATTCAAATAGAGAGTTTGTTATTCTTTCTCTGGGAGACGGAGTTCCAAACCCTCTTGAAGAATTTGAAGCACGCTCTTGTCTAAATCTTGAAAGTGCGTTCTCCGCTGCTCTAGATATGTCTCCTGGTAGAGGGACTCTTTCAGTTTCGTAGGTGCCACCATAGTAACCCGATGTTTGATTGTTCACTGTTGATCGATTGTCTAGTGTTTTGGTATTTCTAACTCTTCTCTGCGCCAAGAAGATACCGGTAGATTCATCGTGAGTAGCACCGTCCATGTAAGCAGTTACATTTCCCTCTTGGTCTCTCATTTCATGGTACTCGCCAGTCCAGACCTGACCTGAGTTTTGATCAATCATTGCCATGCTAAAATCTGGAACCTTGTTATCCTGAAGTATCGTAACACATTTTGCATTTGTTCCAATATTGTATGGCGCGTTTAGATGACCTTCTGCAAAATCAAGGTTAACACCAGAGTATTCCTCCATTGAGTCAACTACACCAAGAATGTCTAAGTGAACATAGACTAGTGCCTGAAGACTTTGTATGCCAGAAGCAACCTGAATGTCATAATCAGTTGTAAAATCATAAACCTCTGCTCCAGAATTTAGAAAAACGTCCGACTCAACTGGAGTGCCTCTAAGAAGAGACCCTACATCGACCTTTCTTCTTATTAAGCGTCGGTCATTTCTAAAAAAATCTCTTCTTAGAATACCTCGTCTAGCGTTTGACACTCTTTGCGGTGACGATGGATAGTAATACGCATCTTTATAACCCTGGTTTTGATCCGAATCGAAAACCTCAAGACAAACGACAGCGTTGTTTCTAATAATATCTATCAACATTTGCTGGTCTGAATCTGTCGCAACATCTCTAACCAAAAGACGAATCTTTAGGTTTATTAGATCTTCATTGTCCGTATTGGTTACGATTATTCTTTTAATCATAACCTGCGGCAATATACTAGCGAAGTTGCCCAACTGTGAACTAAGACTTGCCATTATTCGCAATCCTCCACATCGTCGTCAGAAGGAAGACTTGTATATATCCTGTCAACGATACCTGTCCTTGTGATAGGTACATTTTCAGCAGGGTTTGAACTTTTCTTTGAAAAGATCGTAGATCTTGTGGTGCTAGTAGGAATATTATCAATCCGGTCCAACAACTCAGATACCACATCGGAATCAACAAGGACGTCAAAATACTCTTCTACCAACCTCTGAGTGTCGTTGTGGTCAAAATATAATTGCACTAAAGAACCACTAATTTCCTCAAACATCTCAATCTCAAATCCACGATTATCATCTGGGACGTTAGTTTCTTTTGCTGAAAAGACAATGTACTCTTGAGATGTTGTATAGGAGACACCGTCATCAAATATAAGTCCTTCTGACACAATTGCTTCATCCAAAAGAGGATCTGGGACGTTTGCTTCTTGTTGTATCAAGGTCAGTGACTCAAACGGAACCTGCACCACTGGGATCGCCTCCCTGGACCCGGTTCTATAATTTAGACTACCAGTAAATGGTTCCGTCATTGCATTGACTTGAAAGAGTGGCGTTTTTTGAATTCCAATCTTTGATGTACTGATCGGATATCTGAGGGAGTTTACCTTCTCGTCTTCGTCCTCGTCTTCATAAAGTGGTTCATAGAAAGCATCTATAGTGCTGTCTTCAATGTTATTAGTATTGTATTCGCGTCGGAAGGCAGACTCTACACCAACGAATGCCGACTGAGGGTTAGAGACAGGTGCCTCTTTTATTCTAGGTTCTGAATCATTTTGATTCTCTGTTACGGATGCCCATTCTGCATCATAAATAACACCATCATCAAAAAAACGATAATATACAGGTTTGTAGCGACCTTTCATCATCGCCTCTTTGCCGAACCTTGTTAACTGAATGTTGATTACTTCTTCTTTTTTATTAATAAACGACATTTAATTGAATTCCAAACTAGTTGCCCTCATCATCTCTGAAGACCACTTCTGCATCCAATTTAATTAGTTCTACTAGTGAAAAGTAATCATATGGCCAGTTGTATGAATATCCGTCAGTTTTACTAAATTTTTGATCCAAAGTATCGATCAGAGCAAGACTCTTCCCTTCTCGCAAAACATTGCCTGATTTTCCTGACTTTTGGAAAGCAGAATCATCAAGTTTCTTAAAGTAATTCTTTTCTGCCTTGCGCTTAACCTTGAACACCATCCATTGAAGTTTGTTTGCCATGCTTCCGTTGAGTGGATCCTTGACTTGTCCATTCTTGACCAAACGATGACCGACAACCTTTTGTTGTGTGCCCTCTGCATGTTGTCCAATTTTAGGAGGTAGATTTTGCCACAAGTCTACAAGATCTTGCTTGCTCAAATCATGAGTAAACTCAAAAACATACATAGCAATTGGACTTTTGTCACGATATTTTACAAAATCCATCTGAGGTGGGAAAATGTACTTCTGCATCATTTCTATCTGGTGCCTAACTGCTGGATTTACTCCAGGAGTAAGTGCGATCTCTCCGCGCAGAGCATCAAACTCTCCAAGAACTTCTCTCATGTCTTCTACATCTAGATCAAAAAAGTTTAAATCTCCCGACTCTACATAGTAAGGCACCGCTACGATTGCCTCCCCAATCTCCCTTCCGTCAGCAACCTGACCAACCTGAAATGGTGTTCCAACTGGGAATCCAATCTTTGATGCAAGAGACTCACTAAGGTCGTTTACGTCTGACAGCACAATTTGATAACCCTTTTCCTTAGCGGGTAGTTGTCCATACTGATGCCACATACCTCTTGAACCGGTCATAAAAGAACTTTTTTTGCCTGGTGGCATGGCAGAGGGGACGAACGCAGTGGTCGTGGTCCATGGAGACCCCAAAGTACCGGGAGCACTTGAATACTCCTCTGATAATTTCACTTCTTTGCTGCCCGTAACGTCGAACAAGGTAATGTCAGAATCTGAAAAGTCTAAAACAGGACATTCCCACTTGGTCTGGATCATCCATCTAAATCGGTCTGTAGCGCGCTCCTCTACTTGTAATGGATTGCCATCTCTGTCTAGAGTGACCGCAGGTTCCTTGAGCGTTCCGAAAAGATTCAAAGAACTGGATAATGTCATTTGAGCTTGTAAATTTGTACTATATCTTACAGATCTTGTCGTATTTCCCAAACCAAAACTTGCCGTAACCTCACCCTGTATTTCATCTATAGCATATTCTCTCTTTGTCGGAGTAAAAACAAACTCCACGAATGGGTCCGCATTTTTTCTTAAAAATGCCGGTACATATGGATCAAAATCATAATTGCCGCCTGCGCCTGCACCAGTACTATTGTCAACAGGGGGTCCAAAAGCAGAAACATTGTCATACATCAATGTAGAGTTGTTCTTAAACGTGAGTCTCATCTTAAAGGTTTTACCAATTTCTGACTTGTTGAAAGAAAACGGTCCAGGTTCAGATAAAATAGTTGTAAGCGAGTTATCTTTTAAGAAAAAGTTTGGAACTTCAGCGGCAAAATTACTCATTGCCAAAGAATACTCTGTTGTATCACCTGCTCGTGCAGTAGGGATATCTACTTGCCAAGCAGAACCAGTTGCGTCCGATTCAGATTGAGCAAACATAAGTCCATAACGAGGGAATGCGTTTAGTGAAAAGGTTCTGTCAGGATTCCCAAATGCAAAACTTCCGTATGAAGCAGAGGGGTGTGGTTCATTATCGTACAAAATCACTCCCTCCAGTACTGATGGATCTATCATTTCCTCAAAACTAACCCTCTTTGAGACCGAACCCTTGATTCTTGGTATCGACTGATCTTGCGTTCCATTCAAATAACTTCCTGTTATAGAAGTTCCGTATCCTGCGTACAAGTTCTTTAATGACCCAGAGGCGTTATCTGAAGTCACGGGACCTGTTGGAAAGGAGACTCCAAAGATTGTGCTGAACTCTTGTAAGCTCCACTTACCTATTCCTTCATTTTTAAAAATTGGATAATCAACAGCAACACCAGATTTTATTGAATTGTATAAAACCCCAGGGGCATATAACGCCTTTGTTGCAAGATGCATATTTGTTCTGACATTTGTATTAGCATATCTATTATAATTCTTTTTCTCGTCGTCGCTTGTAGCATTTAGAATGGATGATATATCAAAATTGGTGTCTGTGTAACCTTCTTGGAAGAGTTCAGCTATTTTCAAAGTTCTTGTTGCTGGGTAGAAACCTTTGTAGGGAAGCATCTTAAGCATTGCGGAACACTTCAAAAACAATGAAGAAGGTTCTTTGTCCAAACTTCCACTGCTCAAGGAGTCTTTAACTACTGTAAAGTACTTCATAAAATCAGTATTAGAATATGTTTTGAAAAAAGTACCTTTACTGCTGTCCAGAGATGATCCGGTTAATTCCAGAAAAGTCTCAATTGGATCTCTAGTGTTTCCATTTTCTAAGTAATTTGGAATATGTTCCGAAATTCTAAACTCTGGAATAAGAGAGAAATCTGAAACAGTCCTTAACTCTTCTGCCCATGTGTTGTAGTCTTTCTCAAAAGGGTACTTGCCTGCTTGGTCTCCTGCCTCCCATTTTGCTTCGCCTGCCAAATAAGTGCTGGACCCTACCGTTTGAGGAATTCTGCGATTATACAATGCAGCGGTCAAAAGGTCGTACCTTCCTTGAGTTGCACCATACTGATGGAAAATACTGTATCCATTTTGCAACTCCCCAGAATCCTTAAGGTTTGTAACAAATTGAAGCTTATAAGCGTCTCTCTGTGCATCACTAGACCAAGTCAGGTTGCTTGATAACAACTTTTCAGGAATGGCAGCGAAATCACTACGAGCATCAAGTGCCCACATGCTTTGACTCAGATGGTAATTCAAAGAACCGGCATTATTTGAATCTAGAATTGCAACATTCTGAGAGTTTGTTTTTGTGTTTGCTTCTATAGTGTTTGTATACCAAGAATCGTAATTGTAAGACCTCTCTGTGACACTTCTTGTCAACATTTCAAACCTTGCAAGTCTAGTGTCTCTCCATTCGTGACTAACAAAAGCAGTTCTAAGTCTGGTTTCCTTTTGATACGCATTAACTTCTGCTGGATATATTGTTTCTGAATATTTGAATCCTCTTGGGGTTGCAATAAGGTTTGACCTCATGCTTTCCAAAAGATTCCCAAAATCTGTTGGTCCAGTGTCTTCCAACTTAAGAACGTTCATCAAGTCTCTATTTGCAAATTTGCAAAGATTATTTGCATAAGAGATTTTCATCTTTACTTCAGACCTTTCAGCACCAAAGACCCTGCTTCTTCTTCTTTGCGCTGTTCCAACCTTTCCACCTTCTCCAAGAGTATCTTCTCGGAGTTGACCATAATTTGCATCACTAATAACCCCAAACATGAGTTCCATTGGTTTATATTGTGAAGTGACAGAGGGTTCTTGATAATTCTGTATCACCCTGCTTTTTGTTGCTGTTCTGTTTTCGTTTATACCATGCGGTCTCTCATAATCCATAAAAGGAGATGAATTAGGTTCTCCGTCCCTCAAGTGGATAGAGATGATATTTTGACTTCTATAATACTTTGCTATCGGATGGTCGCCACCACGAAGTTGCTTCCATGAATTCCAGGCATATGGAGATCTTTTAGCGATAAAGGATCTCAAATGATGCCGGTCAGCAAGAGTTCCAAAATCATAAGAAAACGTATTACTACCAGTATTGATAGATGAGTTTATTATAGTTGGAGCGGACGAAGTGTAATGAAGTCCAACAAAATCAGAGTATGTTCCTGCTGAAGATTGTAAGATTGCAATCTCTCTTTGTCTTGCTGTGTCAGTTCCAACGGGTATAGTGAAATCATGCTTATACCCAGGGAACGTCTCTCTTGTATCAGTTGTCTTCGCGGCGATCCAACTATACTGTACCTCACTTCTCGGAATCGGATGCTGCACAAAGGCATTATCTCTCTGTACCTTTGGATCATACCCATCTACTGATGCGGTGCTTATTGTTAAGGTGTTTCTGTTCGTCATATGTATTGACGCAAACCCATTCTTCGAACCAGATACCACTTCATACGAATTCTCTACAACTGTAGAACCACTTCTTAGTCCAAATCTTTCTGAGAACTCTGCATCCAATTCGTTCTTGACTTCTCTGACCAATGAATTTCTATGATTCATCGTATTATACACCGAGTACTCGCCAGCAGCAAAATCCAAGTTTGGACCACCGTTTGCATCACCCATGGTCTCAGTGCCACCTGGTGCAGAAAATCTATTAACGATGACATGAGTGTTCTTATTTCTATTTGGTTTTGGTTGGTCCAGTAACCCTGTTGCAATGGCAGCGACAGAACTGTACAAGGACCCAGTGTAACCACTGTTTTGAGCGAAGTCATTGTTGTTCTCGCGCCTTCCGTTGGTCAACGCATACTCGTATACCTCTTGGTAATTTCCGATCTTGTAAGACCCCGTTGTTGTCCGAATATTGCGAATATTTACTGGGCGTCTGATCATCTCATTTCTATAAAACATAGACCGAGGTCTGTTCGTCGGTTGATGAACAATCTTTATCTTACCAGCAGTGACCTCAAGGGCGTATGCTTCGGGTCGAAGTTCAGGAGAAGACACCGTAACCTCAACGTTTCGATGTGTCTTTCCACCAACATGTTGGGCAGTAAACAAACCTTGCAATGGAATATGCCCGTCTATGTGATAAGAGTCTCCATGGTTATTTGTCAAAGCGACACCCGACTTGAAAGCGGAAAGCGCATTGTCGCCCACAGAAGATGAGTACAAACTAAATGGGGCAATCATATCTGAATCTACGTCCAAATATCCATCAGTACCTAGTGCATCTGTTTTGCCATGAAGTCTAATCTTTTGGTTTGGCACAATAACATCATTACAAATTTTCTGCTCTTGCAAGTTTGATGCAGTCAACTCAATTGATGCCGCATCATCGTCAAACTTAATAACACCCTGATAAAGGTTGTTGGTCTTATTCGTTGCAATGTTAGAACCTGGACTCAGTCCTTGACTCCTCTCCATGCTGAATCTATAAGGTCTTGTCAGTCTTCTAGTGGCGTAAGTCGAACCAGACACAACAGTGTTGTTTACCCTTCTTATGGACTCTCTGTTTGCATCGACTAGAGTAGATGTCTCTAAAAGATCACCCCTGATCTCTCGGTCTTTCCACCAAAGACAATTATCGTTTTGCTTTTTAAATATGGCATATTCATGAACTATGTTTGCATTACCATGGAAAGAACCGTGGTGAGCGCCCTTTGAGTCTCTCGCTGAACCAAACATATAAGATTCTTGGTCCATCTTCCACCAAGAAGTTATCTGACTATAACCACTGAACTTTTCTGCGGGAAGTATACCATCTTCATAAAGATTGTATAGTTCCAAAACTTTCGCTGGAGTTAAGTCATCTTCGATAACCATTACATGATGCATGTTTCTTGCAAAGTCAAATGTTCCTGCAACGGTTGATCCAAACTGGAGGGCAACTGATGTATTGTGCATCGCTGTGTATGACCCAAGGGACGACTTTGTTTGAGCGGGGGCAACACCATTCACATACAACTCAATTCCAGACGCTGCGCCACCAGCGTCGTAGACCACAGCAACATGATAAAGTTTTCCACTTTCAAAAACTACAGCGTTTGTCTTAGATCTGATTATGTTTGCTGTGTTTAGGTCATACAAGTTCATCTGAAGATATCCATTATTATTGAAGAAAAGGTACTCAGATGCCGTGTTTGCATTGTACTTGCTTATAATCGACTGTACATTTGACGCAGGATCGCTAAACACAACCCATGCAGATAAAGTGAAGACCCCATCGTTCGATGCGTCACCAAAACTAAAGTCGTCATGGTCTGAAACTTGAATGAAGTCGTCGGTGCCATCGAAACCTGCCCAGAATCCAGGTATCGGGGCGTGACCGTGCTCCCAATCATAAGACAACTCGTTGACACCTAGTATCTTTGCTTCCGGTGTGTCTTGCTTGAACTCGATAGTGGGCGCACGATGCTGAACCTTATTCCTCTCTAAGATGTGGGACTCAACCATGTTCTTGATGCCGTCTGAACCAGGCATTGATGCTGGTCTAACCTCTTCCAACATTATTGCCATTGAAACATCAAACCACTTGTAAAACTCTATGTATTTATCTAAATCTGGATCTTCTTCCACGTTTGCGAAAAACATTGATCGCAAATGATCCATCTTTTTATAAGTTGGTCTATATTTGTTAACTGGTTCACCAATAAGGTTATTAAACTCCACAATAGTGGCAAACATCTTGACCATCTCTTCAGAGATCGTCTGATACATGCTCTTTTCAAATGCAAAATAATAGTTTATTGGACGTGAATCTCTTGTCAATCTTTCTTTGTCACGAGTCTCTACAGTAACCAAACTAGAGTTGTGAATATTTTCAGGCAAATTCTCTTTCGCTACCGCCAGAGACATGCCCCTAACCATTGTTGTAGATGACGCAGGGAAACCAAAACCAGTGCCCCCGTGATACGCATTTAAAGCAGTATTTGACCCACCAAAAGATCCAGCAAATTGCCTACTGGTGTCTGCCACAAAGAATTCACCGTTAGCGTCAGATCCAGTAACCTGGTCAAAGTTCCAATGCAACATCATCGTTGCTGCCTGGTTTATCTCAGTTGAATCTGATCCAGGTTCAAAAAGATACGCATTTCTTGAAGGGTTTAACCTTCCATATTCATTAAAACTCAGGGCATGACTCTTGAGTTCTGCCTCTGTTAAGTATCCCTGCCAAACTCTAGCAGAGTTTATAATAACGTCTGAAGATTGCTGAACCGTTTCATTGAAGTTGCCACGGTTTGCGCCGACATACATAGATTTTCTAGCGGCAGAGAAATCTCCAAGTGCAGACACTGTTGCAGAACCAGACAAAGAAAAACTCTCTTGTAACTCATCTACAATATAATTGTATCCTGAAAACTCAACCGTATACTCGCCGACGCCACCAGTAAAACTAGTCGCGACGACAGTTGTGACTCCGCTCATATCTATTGTTGTATTTCCTGTTGTCCCCTTTGAGTTCTGAGTTAGACTCATTGCTCCACCAGCGGTCTCCACTACGGTCACATTCAAGTCCGAAGCGGTTATTGCTGCGCGCATTCGGTCTCCAACAGATGGGGCGTGACCTGTAGCACCATTGACGCCTATGATGACTTTTCCACTATCTTTGGTTCCATCTACTGTCGCGACACCTGTTTTAAAAATATATGTAACAGATAGTCCATCGGCGTCCGTCAAAGTGAACTCCTCATTGTTTCCAGGATTGCCTGTTGTTGTAATCGTCCCAACAGCACTTGCAAAAGCAACCACAGTGCCCGCAAAAGGATGAACATTTGGTTTTATTCTGGCAGAAATGCTCCAATGCTTATCATCGTAAACATCTTCGTAAAAGGGCGTCTCAAGATGGGGAACATTCCCCTTTGAAGAAGTAAGTACAAACTTTGCCGCTCCTTCTCTGGTTGGGTGATGCACTGCATAAACCTGTATTCCTGCGGGGTCACTTGTATCAAAAGTCGTATCGCCTGCTGCTAGGGCAGGAGTGTGCAGACCCATGATTGAAGATGTTAAAAATCCTGTTACAAAGAATCCCTTTTGACCACTCTTTAACTTTAAAGGCATTATTACATCTGCCTGAATAGTATACGGTGTGTGTAGATCGGTGTTACCCGACATATAGTGAGTCGATCCATAACTTGATGTTTGTTGAAAGATCGTTGCACTGAAGAGATTTGGGTCGTTAAAGTTTATTCCCTTAACCTTCTCTGATTTATACAGATAGGTATCTGAAAACTCATAAGTATAATCTGAAGCATATAGGTTCAACTTTATCAGTTCGTCGTCTATTCCAAAACAACGAATTAAGTTTCTAAAAGATGACTCAGTGCCCTTAGATTTGTAGATGTGTACAAGATTGTTGTAAATGTTCTTGTAAATAAGATTCTTTATGTCTGTCAAGTCTTGCTCGAAGGACCTATTTGCATCTTGTCCAAGAATCCTGTCCATGACATTGGACTCAACAAACAACTCAGGAGCAACAAAACCTGAAGATCTCAACAACTTATCAGCAAAAGGGGCAGGTTTAGATCCACTTAAATGCTGAGATGACGAGTAATCATCATACCCCCTACTCTTAAGACCGGGCAAAACCTTTGTCTGAATGTACAGAGTATCGAAATATGAAGCAATGATCTGAACTAATTCTGCAAGTCTTCCAGAACCCTTGTATGCCTCAGTGTCTTCGCTCAACATCCAATTTGGAAAAGTAGAATAAAGACCAGAAGAGTTTGTCATGTCATGACTTTTGCCAATTGCCCTCTTTTCTGTCAAAAGAGAGACAACTGATGGATGGTTGGACCTAATAATTGGGTCTTGAAACTCTGTAGTGTTTGCTCCCGATTCTGTGATTGCGGATCCGGTGTTTCTAGCAGTAGATGCATATCCAATCCAATTACCGTTTGAAACACGACCTGAGTAATCTAAAACTACCTTGTCTGTATCAGCGTCAGTAGTGATGCCTTCATTAAACTTATAATAAACTCCTAGATCACCCGTAATTCCTTCGAAGTTACTTCCTCCAGCAACCTGATGTCTCCAATTTGAACCAATCTGCTCTGCATCCCTCTTGACCTTCCAAAATCTAAATTCATCCAGAGATCCAGAAAGTTTACCCCAACCTATCGCTGTCGTAGATGTGTTGGTAATCTTCTTAACCAAAGAACCAATATTAGCTTGAAGGTTTACTTCGTTTGCAGCGCAAGTAGATCCGGTTAAGATTGTCTGATTGATCACTCCATCAATATAAAGAGATATCTCTAGATTTGACCCCTTGTTTGCAACAGAAACTGCGTAGTGGTGCCAAGCATTGTCAGCAACAGTTGATTTCGTAATTGAATTACCAACTACAGCATGTGTCACACCCTTTGATCCTGATGAGTATGTTACTAGAAATGGGGAACCCGCAGCGTTACCGTCCAGTTCCACCCTGAACCTGCCATATGAACCACCAAACTCTGAGATGTCTGAATCATTGGTGGAGCAATCGAAAATCACCTCTCTTCCGGTCAAGGAGTTAACGAACTCTGATTTCTTTAAAAAGAACTCAACAGTATTGCCTTTCGATCCGTCTAACTTAAGATTTGATTCTTTGTTGTCCGCTGGATTGAAAACATTATTCTTATGTGGTCCACCCTTGACATAAATGTATTCTTTGTTCTCTGGTTCTCCGTAAGCACCACTTACTGATGTTCTTGTGCCCCATCCCGCTGAAGAGAAGATACCATATCCAGTAGATTTAGGGTAATCATTCCTAAAAACGTGCAAGTCCAAAAAGGATGAACTGAGAAACCATTGTTCTTTTTCATGCGGTGAATCATCATAAGGATAGGTCCCATAAACTCTTTTTATGGAATCTTCGTAATAGCGTTCCGCATTTCCAAAAAAAGCAAAATTCTTTGGATCAGAATAGTCGATCTTGGGCACGAACCTTCTTAATGTCAACTCTTTAGACACGATAAAATCGTGAGTGTAAACATTCTCTTTTAGAAGATTCTCTGTTGCCTTGTAATCTACTAACTTAATTATTTTTTTGCTTTTGTCTTCAAAAAACTTTTTTAAACTCATTTGTCTACTCTGAACCTAAACTTGTCATTTTGCTCTTTATAATCATTATCTAACTTATAGACTATGGAAATTTCGTAAGCATACCCTTCCTCAAGCATTGACATGTCTAAGTCAAAGTAACTCCCACTAACGTCATAAGACAACTTTGTGTACTCTACGCTGCCCGTTCCATAATTTATAACAGGAAAATTATCTGAAATTCTTTCCAATTTGTAATAAGCATTTTTAATTACAGTGCTTTCAATGTCTCTGCTTGCAATCGTATAAATGTTTGGACGCCAATCTCTTTCTCTGATATAGAGTCTGAGTCTTGGTTTTTCTTGCGAATTGTAAGATGATTTTAGATTTAACAACTTTGATACATAATTGAAATCTGGTCTGTTGCCCTTAGAGGTATGAGTTTTTGGAACGATAGTTCCCCGGTTAAATTCGGTTGGTCCGATACCGCCATCAAACGATGTAGAACTAACAGTGTCAACCGCATCCGTGTTAATAGTTGTATTTCCCGCTGACCCCTTCACATCTTGTGTGAGAGTCATGGCACCACCGGCAGTCTCAGTAGCGGTAATATTGAGACCGGAAGCGTTGTTTATTGCTGATCGAATCCTGTCTCCGACTGCGGCGGCGCTGCCAAGGGCACCGTTGACTCCAATGATGACATTACTTCCGTCTAGCGTGCCGTCAACCGTTGTAGAATCAGTCTTAAAAACAAAAGTAACTGTTGTACCAGCAGTGTTTTTTAAGGAAAATGTTTGATTATTTCCAGGATTTCCAGTTGTAGTAATTGTTGCTGTTGCTTCTTTTTCAAAAAACCAAACGTCAGTCACAGGTGTCTCGTTTGTAGTTAGGGCAACTTGTGCCCGATAAACACCAGTGGACGAATATGAAGCAGTGATTGGGTTTCTCGGTGTCGATGTAGTAATCTCAGCGCCTGAACTATTTAGGAACTTAACATAAAGACTTCCAGTTCCAACGTTTGGCAAGTTATTTAGAGACCCTCTGAAATAATTATAAAGATAGATGGAGTTTAGATTGTCTGCCGCACTCAGCATAGAACTACTCAAGTAGAAATCATTTCTATCATCAGTTACAGAACTGTTCCATCGAGCTTCTAAAATTGGTCTCTTTAGTTCAAACTCACTACCTCTTGCAAAAAACTTTTTAGTATAGAAAGAAGTTGCTAGACTGCCGTCCTCATAAGTCCCCTGAAGACTAACCATAAGACCGTAATTGTGCGCTCCATGCCCACCCGAAAGGTAAGTGAAAACTGTTGCATTTGGTACCCCAGTTGTTGCAACTTTTGTATTGCCGCCGAAACCAGCAACAGATTGAGTCAGAGAGACAAGGGTGGCGTCTGTTGCAACCGTAAATCGATTACTGTGTGCATTGATGCTTGTCACTGCCGATTTGAAATTAGTGGCAATTGTTGACGTATTGCCAGAACTAGTGTCAACAAAAATAATTGATGAATCGGAAGAACCAGTCTCTGCGTTCGTTATGCCAGAAGACAAAAATCTATACTCTTTTGCAAGACCATCAGTACTGATCAGAGTTATAGTGGAGTTGTCTACTGGAGTTCCTGTGAAGTTTACTGAACCGCTTGATTTTGTCAAACCTGCACCGACTTCCCCCTTCACCCACTCTTCGACCAAACCTGTAATATCAATCTCCAAATGCTCTCTACCGGAAACAAACTGCTGAGAGTATGATGAGAATTCTGTATCTTTAATATTACTCTTCCATGTAGAACCACCCTCAGATGTCCAAAGCACTGCATCAGTGCCCGTCTGAGTGATTTGACCCGTGATCGTGTTCGAAGGCAAACTATTAATTGAAAAGGTAGATACCGAACCAGCGGTTGTACTTGTCACCAAAACTACAGCAGCATTTCCGTCTTGAGAGACTGCGCTAAATCCACTTACTGGATTTACAAAATTTCTAAAGGCAGTTGCAACCTCTGAAGGAGTCACTTTTCCTTTGACATCCACCTCGTGCTCGGTACCGTCTAAAACTGGCGCTGAAGCAGTTGCATGGTGTTGGAAGTAAAAATTGTGTCTGTCGCCGTCTTGTTCATAAAGACTCACCGATCCACCACGATAATCATATGCAGAAGCACTTAGAAAAGTAAACTTTGTGATTTGCGTAGTAGATGCGTCTGAGGCAGATAACCAGTTTGACGCTCCGGTATCCACAAATGACTCCATGTCTAGACCGTAACCTTCATCCCAGGACTGTGCCAATGGACAGACATCAAGGTAAAAGTTTCTAGGTACAGACTGACCGTGTTCTGCGTTGAACATTCTAAGAATAAACCGTACGCTACCAGAACTTGGTATATTACCTGCACTTCTTTGCGATACCACCTCATCAACCGGGAACTGAATTATAGTCCTTGACTTTTCAATTGAATTTCTAGACTGTTGCCCAAAAATATTAAAAACTTCTACTATGTCTGATTGCCCCATATTAGAGTCTGTTGCCCTAGTATCTAGATCAAACTTATAAGCATTTGTTATAACATTGTCCTTGTTTGATACAAATCTTTTAATTGCCATTACACTACTTTCCCTACAATATCAACTCTTGGATTTTTTACCTCAAACACATGGTCAAAAGGAATGCCGATGTATCGACCATCCACTGATGTGTTATTCCTAATGTCATAATATACTGAAGAATATCCTGTAGACGTCTTGTTTACCAACCTGACGTCCACTACATCCAACAACCCTTCAACGTCCTTAAGAGATCTAAATACATCGGTAATGTAAAACGGTTGACCAAACTCCATTTTTATTTGGAGCATGTCCCTTATTATCTCTCTGGTTGCCCTTGCAAGTACATCCACTTCGTTTGCGTCGTTTTCAATCATGATATCAAACTCAATACCGACATTGACGATGTGTCCGTCCAATATTTTGATGGAGTCCCCAATCATTCTAATAGAATTTAACCAAGTCTTTAAATTATTTTTAATCGTTTCGTTTGCCTTTACAAGATTTCCTGACTGATCTTCTGACATTACAAAAATATTCAAACTTCTTTTAAGTTCATCGTCATCCCTATGCACCGTACATCTCTTTATTGCACCAAACTTTGCTGGCATATTATAAACTGAACTAACATAGTCTCTTAATGTTACCGCTCGGTTTTGTGTTGCAAAAACATCTATTGCCCTTCTTTTCAATTCCGCTGTTGTTGGAATGGAAATATCTCCAACAATTGGTTGCAAGTTACTGACTTCAAAACTTTTAGTAACTGTTTGTGTCTTGGAGGCGTCTAAAGAATCTGGATTCCTAAAAGAAACTATTGGTCTTGTAACGTTTGTTATTTCGTTTGCCGCTGCATTTACAGACTCGACATTGTTTGTCCGATACACTACAGTCAATGTCGTGTTACTTGGGGCAACACCAAACTTGTCTGTACTTGTAAGTTTACTAGGATCAAAAGATGTATCTGTCACATAATCCTTGCCATGAACCTTGAGAATTACTTCACTTGGGTCTATGATAGAGTTGCTTGTCAATTCGCTCTCTGAACCATAACCAAATTGTAAGTAGATCTTGTTGTCTTCGTATTCAGTTATAAACCTTCTTGGAACTGGAAACGGTTTGATCAAGGAAGGTGATTCTTTGGAGTTTACGCCTTTGTTTGGCAACTCTTTAAAAACTACGTTTTGCGAGAGGTAACTAACTTCATGGTACACATTTCCCTGAGTGTCGGTAACTGAAATGATTTCTGCTATATTTTCACCTGACAACTCTAATCTTAGAAATCTTTGGAAATCGCCAACTTCAATCTCCTCAACCGACCTCTCTCCAGAGACAACCTGACCCTTTGATCTAACAATATAATATGAAGGACCCTGGTCCGTCTCAGAGTGAACGTAGACCTCGTTGTTGCCAGTTGGGTCAAAACTAACGTTTTCGTTTAATGTAAAAAGTTTTCCAGAATTAGTCGAAAAAACAGTCCCCCTTTGCAAGGTAGGAATATAATCATAGTCTGGAGAAACTGTCAGGGTTGATGCAGGGATCAAGCAATCTATCTGAACTGTTCCAAATGAAGATGGTGCATTTGAAAACTTATAACCCATCTGCTTTGCATGATTAAGAACATTTGAATACTCAATTGATGTTTCTAAAAAAGACTCATTTGCCTGATAGTCTAGGTAAAAGGACAAAATATCTCCGACATAAGAAACAGTATCCAACATCAAGGAACCAAAACTTGCCTCATTAAAATCTCTGTAAACCTCTGGGTAATACCTTTTCGTGTATTCGATTAGGTCGTTCTTTATGGAATTAAAGTCGCGACTCGTGTAGTCAATTGGAACTATTTTCTTGATTGTCATTAAAAAACCTCGAACTTTTCCAAATAATTAGGATTAAAAACTAAAATCTTGGAGAGTTATTGATAGAATATCATCTTCCGATAAAGGAATGATGTTGTACTTAATTTGTATTGTAAGAACATTGTCAGAAGGATTGAGAGAATTTCTATCTGGTCCAATATAACTTTCTTTTATTTCTATAAAATCTAGGTATCTTTCGACTTGATCATTTATTCTTGCTCGTATTTCGCCTTGTAGTGAATCTGTGTTTTGCTCATGCAGATAAGTCTGTAGTCCAATTCCAAAATCGGGATCCATCATCCTTTCGCCAGGATTAGTTAGCAGTAACATTTTTAAGTTTTGTTGCACCAAACTCTTTACATCTTTGTGCAGATCGTATGGACCAAAGTCTTCTGAAATTCTTAATGGTAGTTTTGCCGCTAATCCCCTGGACATATGACTGTTCTCCTTATTATATTAATTATTCTTCTTCGGTATTATTTTCAGAACTTTCAATAATCTGTGGTGGGGCACACGCTTCCTGGGTTCGTCCTTCTTCCTCTATCTTTCTAGCAGCGACGACTGATGCCTTTTCTCCAGGCAGTTCTGGTAATGAAAGTGCCAATGCGCCGAATGGTCCCAAGAAATCTCCATAACTATCATTAACTCCCCCTCTTCTCTTTCTATACATGTACAAACCAAACTTCTTGAGTGCCTTAAAGAACTTTTCATTTGGAACGGGTAATAGATTAGTCGCTATATCCCTTGGGAATCCAAGGTTTATGGGCACATAATCCCCGTCACAATTCACACCGTTCTTCATTGGAGACTTGACACCATTTGCAGAAATAGAACTCCACCCCAACACGTTTATCTTTTGGTCTGCTGGGTCTTGCTCTTTCAACATTGATTTGTATGCAGGATCTAACATGCCGGAAAGATTTCTTATCATAATTACGGGAGTCTTCAGGGCATTTAAGAACAACTGATTAAAGAAAGACCCAATTGAACCTTCCATGAGAGGGGGTTTTGGTCCCCTAGATGTCATGTAACCATTTGCCATCATCCACATCTCTACCCCAGAAGGAGTTCTTTCAAAATCGTCTTTACTCATAATCGCTCCAAAGATATTCACTACAGAATACTTTGAAGGGTTCATAAAGTCTTCAAACGTCTCTTTTGTCGATAATGTCATGACTGAATACAAACCTGAAAGCAAGGCGAATCTTTGCAAAGGAAAACTCTCTTCCACTATTGTCAAAAAATCTTCGTTTTTGGACAACCTGTCCATAAGTCCAGGCACCATCGTTTGCGCTGTTGTGCTAATGTTTCTCCAATTAAGATTGCACCTGTCCATATCCTCCTCTACAGATATCAAAGGAATTACATAGTTGAATTCTCTCCTTTGTCCAGGAATCTTAATCCTAATGAGACGTTCTTCAAAAAACAGAAGATCAAACATCAACCTTAATGGATGACCCTCATTGTAGGAATTCATAATTTGATCAATCTCGTCTGAAGCAGAATCAGATAAAATGTGAACCATCCTCAACCCTGTAGCATAATTGCTGCCTTCTATAATATTCTCAAGTCTAGTAGTCATCTCTTCTTTCAACGCTACGTTCAATCTTTCAAAAATACCGGAGGGTTGTGGTCCTGGATTTTCTGAGTCCCTTGTTCTTGCCCCATAGTTCACCAAAGTATCTTGCTCATCCATGGGTGTTGCCAACTGACCGCCTGCGATATTCCAGAACCTCCTTTCTTCAGCATCTGCTTTGTAAAAAAGATAAATCGCTTTGTTCAAAAGATATGCCCTAAAACCACTTATCTGAGTGCCTTCGGTTATCTCTCTTCTAGTTGTTGCTTTTTCAAAATCTCCTCTTGATCTTGTATAGGACTCTATAGCGCCTTCACGAGTGCGACCCTGTCGGAGGTCTGCCAACATGTAATGCCCAGCAGAGGTTCTTGGCAAAGTGTTTCCTGCAAAAGTGCCCTCAAAATCACCAGGATAAGGCAATCTTAAGACGGAGTATTCTTCATTCCAATTTGCATCATCTGTAAGTCCCGACTCATTTCCACCCTCTATGTCGCAGATTGCAGGGAAAGTGTCGTGATCAACAAAAAAGTCGGTCCAAGTATAGTCATCTCCTCTATAGGCGTTTTCATATCTAATTCCAGTTCCAAGGTTTTGCGATCTATTGGTTAATTCATTGAAAGCAAAACCTTCCAAATATTTTGGAGAACTTGTGTATCCCCAAAATCCCTCATAAGTCCTTGTGTTTAAAAACCCCTCCGTATATTCATTTACGATAGATAAGATCTTTTGATCGGCATCTTGCTCAAGGTTAAACAAGTCAAGTGAAGACCAAAAAGAGTTAGGATCATTAGAAACTGCGATTGAATTTAAAGTCAACTCATCCGCTAGATCACCTATATTGACCAAAGGTACATTCAAAGTAGGATTTCCCTCTGCGGCATATGAGGATCCAACCTTTCCGATTGGTTGCACCATACCGACCTGACCACGGTTATTTCCCGTTAACATGGCGGCTACACTATAAACCTTGGATGTTGTTAGCATGTTTGTTTTATGATTTCTTGTTCTCCAAGAAAAAGATATATCTTCCGGTCTAGCTCTCGTACTCTTTGTTCTATTTAGATCATAACCTCTTGATAATGGTCTGATACCAAAATCACCAAATTCACTGTTTGCTAGAATTTGTTCTTCTATGATATTAGTTACAAGAAGATTTCGAAAGAAACTTCTCTGTCTGATAATCATCTCACGAACATTTTCACTTGAAAGACCACCTGCCCCGTTGTTTAGTATATCCACAATCCTGTAAACAAACTCAGCGGCGATTTCGGCACCCACTTTTCTAAACTCTTTCATTGCGTCATCAAACTTGCCCTCGTCCGCCTTCTTTTCAGCGAATTTGATCTGAAGGGTGGTGAAGGAACCAAAACCTGTATCCTCCATAACGCGAGCGAATAATCCAGCATTACTTAGGACAGCCAATATGACACCATCTAAAAGACCTGGGTACAATGATCCATTAAAGCTGCCTCCTGGTCCTGCTTCGGCGGCAAAATAATCTAATTGTTCACGAACAACTTCTTTAAATGCTTCAGTGTCAGAAACATTTTCACCAGCGACTAAGTTTACTGCACGAGTGTTATTCTCCGACCATTCCATAGTCAACCTTGTAACTGCTTCACTTAAAGCTCTTCTTTTTACAGTAGTGCCATGATCATTCCTAAGATCACTGCCTTTCATTATTCCTAGTGGATCATTAAATTTTGATCCAATATATGTGTCAGAATGAAGCACTGTATCTCCAATTTTATAGTCAATCTGAGTCACCATCACATATACTGGACATACATATTCGTTTGCCCCTAGTTCATTTGTATTTTCATGTTCGTACTGCTCCGATTGATACCCCAAAGGTCTAACCATTATTGGACAATGCTTGGGATACACACCGTTGTTGATCATGTTTCTTATTGCACCTCTTTCTCCTCTTGCAGCTTTAGAATTATCACCTCCAGACTTACTCTGGTTAAATCTCCAAATCTGATCATACTTTCCCTTGCCCCGATTTCGATAATCAGTCTTTTCATTGCGAAAATCAGGATGGTCTGACTTGTTCGACCTAAAGAATGGTTCTGATCCCCACCCATAGTTAATTCCATTATACCCTTTTGTTAACCTTTTGTCTTTGATTAGACTTGAAACCCTCATGTGATCCAAAACGTTATGATAAACTTGAATTGGCCAGTGGTAACGAATATTGGTAGGTTCTGGAGCTGGAAGCTCTTCGTCGTCCGAATTGAATGATCGGACCTCAACTTGTCCTGTGTTATATGAAGCATCCATCATTGCGCCCATCGAAAAAGGACTGTGCAAAGACTCTCCTGGATTTGAAAAAACATATCCTGGATCTTCAATAATGTATTGGGTCCACTCTTCATACACATCATTTGGTCCCAAAAGGTGCTCATCGTTTTCCACTGGTTCTAAATCAGGAAAGTCTAAAGATTTATAATTATTATACTCATCTTGAGTCACCTCTCCAAGTTTCCACTGAAAAACCCCAGTGTCCTCTAACTGCAAACTCCCAGGTTGAAAGTAATCAAAATCTGAATGCCTTAAACCTATCTTGTAATCTTCCGATTCTCTTAAATTTTCTAGATGTCGCTCCATTCCTGGATCAGGGCGTGCTGGGGCACTCTGATACAGATTAAATGATTTATCCATCGCCTCTATGGTGTCCAATACACCAGACTTTAACCCTTCTAAGTGAAGTGAATTTTGCGGTGCATACTCTGTAGAAAAATTTTCCATGTCAACACTGGAAAGTATTCTTTTTCTATCATCTCTAGAACCTCCCACTGAAAATGCTGCCAAAGATTTGTCATGATTCTCTCTTCCAAAGTCGGTGGCAGCAGCGCAAACGTCTTGAGGGAATACATAATATTTGGTAGGTTCCTCACTTACAAGTGTGAGACTTCCTAGATTGCCCTTACGACCGCACTTTGAAAAAATCCCCTCTGTATATAAACCATTTTCTGGTTGGGTTGTGGAGGTCAACAAAGACGGGTCAAAAATATCATTATAGTAGTGACTTGTGTTGTAACTAAACTGCCTGGAAAGGTAGACGTTATACCCTTCGCTGTTTCCAAGGGTTCCCTCATTATCTTCGGCAGCACTTTCTATGCGTGCCTCTTCATCGAAAAAAGAATCAGTAACCCACTTATTG
>Ga0163109_10000973_pt1 | contig 22647 bp, 23 predicted proteins | sample CRUFie1St13metaG_FD_108704 | JGI IMG/M metagenome (GOLD analysis project Ga0163109, IMG submission 108704) | Marine microbial communities from the Costa Rica Dome - CRUD Field 142mm St13 metaG | ecosystem: Environmental > Aquatic > Marine > Oceanic > Photic zone | place: Costa Rica: the Eastern... | reverse complement strand
GAAGACAGCGGAGAAGAAAGCGATGAAAAAATCAAAGCTGCTGTCCTTGACTTGATTGACGCTACGAACGAAAAATGGGATGCCATCCAGAATAATACCACGGACAAGAATCTCAAGAAGTCCATGGAGTATATGGAAAAGGTTGCTCTCAGTGAACGCCTCTTGTATGAGGTGCTGAGAAAACTTGGCACACCAACACAAAAACAAACTAATAAGGTAAGAGGTAAATAAAATGGGATGTGAAAATGATTTATGCGCTCTCTTAGAAGAAGCGATTGCGATGCTGGAAGAAGCCAGAAAGGATGCTCACAAATGTCAGCACAAGTGTAACAAGTCTGCGGGTGTTAGACTTAGAAAGACTTGTCAGGATGTGAGAGCTAAGCTCGGCGAAGTCCGCTCAGAAGTACAGGAACTAAAAGACCGACCTCGTTCGGCTTGCAAAGAGGAATAAAAAATGGCTAGTGTTTTAGAAATTGTTAGAGGCATTTCTCAGGCTGTATCCAACATTCACGACGGTGCGCTTGACGAAAATGGAGAGCCGGTTCTCATCGGCTTGAAAAGAGAACAAGAGGTTCCGATTACCGACAAACGTGTGATGGACGGGTTCTCTATTCGTTTACAGGCAGATAAGTTGTGCTTGTATTATAATAGTGAAATCACCATGAAGGAGGTTCACGCCAAGAGTTTTGAGAATGACGTGGAGTCTACGATGGCAGACATTCTAAAGCACATCAAAAAGGAATACCGAAAATCCGTTGGTGAAAGTCTTTCCTTGAAACAGGACGGCGAAACAGACATTCACATTCAGGGAATGAGCCGAGTCCGTTCTTGGATGTGTGCAAAGCAGGTATTTAAGGTTGAGAGTTATGAAAGTATGGATCCTGTAACTGCTGAAAGCAAAGACAGTTTAGAAAAGAAATTTAAGGACTGGTTGCGTGACGGCGACGAGGTTGGTGCTGGTGCTAAAAAGAATCAGTCAGACTCTCGCACAGCGGCAGACAAGACAGCCCCGGAGGGGAACTTAAAATGAGAATCACCAGAACAAGACTAAAGGAGATCATTCAAGAAGAAGTTCACAACTTTAAACAAAGACTCCCAGAGAATAAAGCCTCAAGAAATATTAGAAAACTTGAGAATGCAATTAAGTTGGTGGAAATGTCCAATCATGAGATTGACTTTGAGCACCAACCTGATGTTGCCAAAAATCTTGATATGGCACTGAAGGTGCTTCATGATTTGTACGAGAGCTTGCACGACTCTCTTGATGTGCCTTCCAATACCGTGCAGATGGATCAAGGAGAACTATAGCAATGAAGATTTCAACCAAAGAATTAAAAAAGATCATCATGGAAGAATATGCCCGACTAAAAGAGAAGGACGGGTTGTATGCCAACATTCACAAGAAGCGTGCCCGTGGAGAAAAGCCAGCTAAGCCCGGTGACGAAGATTATCCAGACGAGAAGTCTTGGGATAAGGCAGCTAAATCAAAGAAAACTAACGAGAATGAATTTTCGGGTATGCCTTTTGACGATGACGGGCAAGAAGAACACGAACAGGTGGCTATTGAGAAGAAGCACGTTGAAGATTCTGTTGAGGAGATGCTTATTCACATCAGCAAGACTGAGGTTGCAAACTTTCTCGGTGGTCTCGCTGCTAAGCTCGGTGCAGATGACATGCAGCGTGTAAGCATCAAAGAGGGACAACCAGTGATGTACCCAGATGAGCAAGCAGAGATTGCCAAGATCGTGGAGCCGGTCGTCCAAGCAGGCGGCGGTATCCAAGAGATTGGAGATGCGATTGAGCAAGCAGGTTACAAGGTTCAGAGAGGGTACAGATACATCATGACAAAGGTTAAGTACGCTCAGATTGCAGTAGCCAGTGTCAACAATGTAGAGTTAGAAGGTAACGAGACCATCATCGGTCAGTTCGCCGTAGGCGAGATGTAAGAGTAAGAGTGTGATGAATGGGGTATCAGCTATCAAAAGAGGAAATAGTAAAGGAAATTGTTCGTTGCGGTAAAGATCCAGTTTACTTTCTGAACAATTATGCAAAAATTTCTCACCCACAACACGGTCTAATTTCATTTAAAACTTTTGACTTCCAAGACGACCTCCTGCATTCGTTCAGAGATCATCGTTTTAATATTATCTTAAAAGCCAGACAGCTTGGTATTTCCACCATCTCAGCGGGCTATGTTGTCTGGCTTATGATGTTTCATAGAGACAAGAATGTTCTCGTCATGGCTACAAAGTTTGGAACTGCATCTAACCTTGTCAAGAAAGTTAAGAACATCATGAGGCATGTGCCAGAATGGTTGCGTATTGCTTCTATCTCCGTGGACAACAGAACATCTTTTGAGCTTTCTAACGGCTCACAAATCAAAGCATCTTCAACATCCGGCGATGCTGGTCGTTCTGAGGCTCTGTCTCTTTTGGTGCTTGATGAGGCTGCACACATTGAAGGCTTGGAAGAATTGTGGATGGGTCTTTACCCTACACTATCAACCGGTGGTAGCTGTATTGCCCTGTCAACGCCAAACGGTGTTGGTAACTGGTTCCACAAAACCTATGTTGCTGCTGACGAAGAACAAAACGACTTTTTCCCCACCATGTTGCCGTGGGACGTACACCCAGATCGTGATGCCGAGTGGTTCGCTAAAGAAACCAGAAACATGTCTCGCCGAGAAATCGCACAGGAGCTTGAGTGTAACTTTAATATGTCGGGTGAGACAGTAATCCACCCAGAAGATATTGAGGGAATGTTGGGTAAAATTTCTGAGCCAAAGTATAAAACAGGTTTTGACAGAAACTTATATATTTGGGAGAAGTTTCAGCCCGAAAACTCTTACATTCTCACCGCAGACGTTGCCCGAGGCGACGGAAAAGATTATTCTGTCTTTCATGTTGTAGACGTTACGAACATGAGGCAGGTTGCAGAGTATCAAGGTAAGCCAGAGCTTGATTTTTTTGCTCAGATGCTCTATGACGCAGCCAGTTCTTACGGAAACTGCATGTTGGTTGTAGAAAATAACAATGTTGGATATTCTGTCTTAACAAAACTAATAGATATGGAGTATAATAATTTATATTACTCTATCAAATCAACGCACGAGTACGTTGAGCAGTATGTGGCAGAACAAAGGAGCAATTCTGTGCCCGGATTTACAACATCTATGAAGACAAGACCCTTAATTATTGCGAAATTGGAGGAATTTATAAGAAATAATCTAATTAATGTATCTTCCAGTCGTCTTTTGGGTGAAATTAAGACCTTTGTCTGGAATAACGGCAAACCTGAAGCCATGAGAGGGTACAACGACGACCTTATTATGGCAATGGCGATTGCCTGTTGGGTAAGAGACACTGCTTTGGTTGGAGACAAGCGAGAGATGGAGTATAGAAAGGCATTGTTGAGCGGGATGAGCAAGTCATCTTCAACTTTTCACACTGCAATAGCCGGTCAGTCTGGCTATTCCAAACAAAACGAATTCAAAGAAAGAATAAAAGAGCTAGAGCCGCACATGTGGATCACTAAGGGGTAACAAAGATGGCAAAAAGAGAAAATAATGTAAGGAACCAAGATTCGCTGCTGTTCAAACAGTTGACACGACTCTTTTCAGGTCCAATCGTAAATTATAGAAAGCAGACACAGAGAAGGTTTAGAAAAAGACAACTAGATAGCTATTCTTCAAAATTTTCTTCGGCTTCAGGTCAGCAGTTCAAGAAGTCAGACTATGCCGGTGGCTTTGAGGGACTTGCAACGTCTCAAATGCTTCAGCAAGACCGAGCAATCCGATACATGGACTTTGAACAGATGGAATACATGCCAGAGATTGCATCTGGTCTGGACATTTACGCAGATGAGATCACGACTTCCACAAAATTAACCCCACTGCTCACAATTGATTGCCAGAATCAAGAAATTAAAGATATTCTACAGTCTCTGTATCACAATATCCTAAACGTAGAGCACAACCTTTTCGGTTGGTCAAGGACGATGTGTAAATATGGAGATTTTTTCCTTTATCTGGACATTGACGAGAACAACGGTGTAACCAACACAATGGGATTGCCACCAAACGAAATTGAGAGACTTGAGGGTGAAGACAAGACCAACCCCAACTATGTCCAGTATCAGTGGAACTCTGCAAACATGACTTTTGAAAATTGGCAGATTGCACACTTCAGAGTTTTGGGCAATGACAGGTATGCACCCTATGGTACTTCGGTGTTGGAACCAGCCCGACGTATTTGGCGACAGCTTACACTGCTAGAAGATGCCATGATGGCGTACCGAATCGTCCGCTCACCGGAACGGCGAGTGTTCTACATTGACATTGGTAATATTTCTCCCCAAGACGTAGAACAGTACATGGAGAGAGTAAAGACAACGATGAAAAGAAATCAGATTGTAGATTCTCGTACTGGTCGTGTTGATTTGAGATACAATCCGATGAGCATTGATGAAGACTACTTCATTCCTGTTCGTGCAAACAACAACACCAGAGTTGAGAGTTTGCCGGGTGGAACCTACACTGGCGACATTGATGATGTAAAGTATTTAAGAGACAAGCTGTTCTCTGCTTTAAAGATTCCAGCTTCTTACCTTTCTCGTGCGGAAGGTTCCGACGAAGACAAGGCTACTTTGGCTCAGAAGGACATTCGCTTCGCTAGAACTATTCAGCGACTACAGCGTGTGATTGTCTCTGAGCTTGAGAAGGTTGGCATTATTCACCTTTACACACTTGGATTCAGAAAGCAAGATCTTATTGGATTTAAACTTTCTCTGAACAACCCATCTAAGATTGCAGAGTTACAAGAGCTTGAACACTGGAATACAAAGTTTGATGTTGCTTCTGCTGCGACTGAAGGCTTCTTTTCACGACGTTGGATTGCCAAGAACGTATTCCAACTGTCGGACGAACAGTTCCAGCAGAATCAGCGAGAAATGTTCTTTGATAAAATCTTTGATGCCCAGCTTGAGGCAGCAGCAGAGGGTGCAGCATCCGAAGGCAGTGATGGCGGCGGTGGTGCAGACTTTGGTGGAGACGACGGCGGTGATGACATGGGTGGAGACGACATGGGTGGAGACGACATGGGCGGCGACGATGGCGGCGGTGACGAAGGTGACGATAGCGCACTCTTAGCAGCCCCAGCTAGAAGAAGTTCAGACACTCAGACTACGACCCCCGCATCTAAGGGGAAAATGTATACGCCGAAAACAGTTAACGGTAAGCCTCAAAATGGTGGCGACCGGAGATCCGCAGGTGCTGCAAAGAGAAGTACAAAAGGGTCGTGGTCACGAGAGACGGGGAGAAATACGAGACGAAATACACACAAGGGAATGTCCGATTTAATGAGTTTAGTTAAATCACCCCTTGCCGAATCTCTTGACGTTACTAATTATGATGAAGAAGAACAAACAATTTTAAACAATAGTGTTGAAATTGGGCGTTTAATTAAACAATTGGGGAGAACGGAAAATGCGTCCGAGAAAAAATAAATTCAGACATAATAAGAAGCGCAACACCGCATTCTTGTTTGAAGTTCTTGTTAAGGAATTAACAAAGGCTTCCCTTCAGAAAGACGAAGAAAGAAAAGATAAGGTCGTTGGAGTGATCAAGCGACACTTTTCAAAAGGAACACCACTTCATAAGGAGTTGGATGTTTACCGTGCGCTTTCGGAAACAAGAGGTGTCAGTGCTGAAGCAGCAGAGAGAATGTTGAGCGAGGCGAAAAGAGCCTATGCACTGATTCCAACTAGAAGTATTTTTGATAGCCAGTCAGAAGCCATTGCCGACATTTCATCTGAGCTTGGAACTGAAGTTTATGCAAACTTCGTGCCAAACTATAAAGATCTAGCAACGCTTTCTCAGATTTTTAATGAGAAAGGACCGTTGGCGACTCGTGTTCTAATGGAGCAAAAGCAAGTGGAGATTATGACAAGCCTTCCGGAAGAACCGCAAGGTATTGAACATATTTCAAATCTTACATACAAATCTTTTACGAAAAGATTTAATAAAGAATACTCTGGTAAGCTGCACGAGGAACAGAGTGAACTTTTAAACAGGTTCATTTACTCTTTTTCGGATAACGGCGTGGGTCTAAAGACCTATCTCAACGAGGAGATTGGTCGCCTAAAGAGGGTCGTTGAGGAATCCTTCAACATGAAGGAAATCAAAGAAGATCAGAGAATGCTGTCTAATGCTAAGCGAGTCTTAGAAACGCTTGATAATTTCAAGCAAGCTCCGTTGACTGAGAGCGATATTAAAAAGATTTTAAAGATTCAAGAGTTGGCAAGAGAGGTAAGTGAATAATGTCTATTGTCATGAAAGTGGGTGGAGGATCAGAACTCCCGGAAGATGAAGCAGCAGCGGTTGAGGAAAAACCTCAAGCATCCATGGAGATGATAGCCAGAAAATCCCTTGATGGCAACATTATGATTATGGATCATGTGGACGTTGACATTGTTGTCATGCCCGAGGCAAAGAAAGTTCTAACCATTGCGAAGGGTTCGTTGTCAGAGGATGTTTACGACACGCAGGATCGTTTGTTCAGATACCTCGCCACGAAGGGTGTCATTGATTTGGGCTCTGTTCGTTCAGGAAATATTTACGGTTCCATGGAGGCGGCATACGTGGCTGAGTCATATAATGGAGCAGATTCCACACAGGTAGTTGTGTTTGATATTGGCAAGTTTATTGAAGAAGAACGTGCATACTTTGAATACACGCAGAGACATGAGGGTGAGATTTCCGACATGTTGACTGACCCCACGGATTCTACCGACTTGGGAGATGTGGCACAAGAACCTATCAAGGGCTCCATTAAACCTAACGATACTGGGTGGAAAACGACCCACCCATCGGCATCACCTTTTTATCAGGAGTAGAGAATGGAACTTTTATGGTTTGTGTTGACAGGGTATGGATTGACCCAGCTATTGGTGTATGGAACAATCTTCAATAAGCCAAGAAACTTTATAAAAGAAAGGTCTGACTTTTTTGGAGAGCTTGTTTCCTGTCCTATGTGTATGGGATTTTGGGTCGGTGCGCTACTTTTTTGTTTAAATCCGTTCACGGAACTATTTACTTTTGAACTCAATCTTGCGAATTTTTTAATTTGTGGATGGTTGGGTTCGGGAGCTTCATATGTCATGAATATGGTTTTCGGAGACAAGGGAATTAATTTTTTCCACAACCACAATGACCCGGTTCAGAATGATGCCGGTCAGTGTGAAGATTGTAAGTCTGACCCATATGCGACGATGAGCGTAGATGAGCTTGCAAAGTTTTATGAGTATAATGGAGGAGAAGAAGATGAGTAACAACACATGGGTTTCAAAGTGGATGCTTCAGCCTGTTAGACATTGCTGTAAGGGTTCGTAACTTCGCCCTGCGTTCGGTACTTCTCGTGAATGCAGGGCTTAACAAGAGAGAGATATATGTTCAAAGGATTTGATCAAATTATTACCATCCCGAGCGGGACAAGGTACACTGTCAGTCAGATTGGGTATTACAATTTTTGGTATCCCTCTAGTGATTCTGACGAACAGGGGGTTTTGTCCGAATCCGTGTCGGGAATGTACTTATCTTGGAGAGGGGGAGGTGACCTTTGGACCCCCTACCAAGTAACTGAGACGGTTGCAAAACAGTGTGGGTCACCAATTCGTGTGATTTGGGTTTATAACGAGGATATGAAAAATGGCTAAAAAGATTTTAACAGAGTATTATGAAATGTGCGAAGGCGGCGTGTGTCAAGACCACCTTACGGAATCCGAGAAGATTGAGGTTGCCAATGGTACGACTTATCTGACTGGCATTATGCAAAAGTCTGATCAGTTGAATGGTAACGGAAGAATCTATCCGCACAACGTACTCATGAGAGAGATGAAAAACTACGACAAACTCATTCAAGAGAACAGAGCTTTGGGTGAGCTAGACCACCCAGAAGATTCAGTTGTCAACTTGAAGAATGCATCACACATGGTGACTAAAGTTTGGTGGGATGGAAACAATGTAATGGGTAAGATTAAGGTTCTTAACACCCCATCAGGAAACATCCTAAAGTCACTCGTTGAGGGTGGAGTAAAGCTGGGTATTTCAAGCCGAGGGCTTGGATCGGTGCATGAGGATAATAATGGCAATACAATCGTTGAAGACGACTTTCAGTTGATCTGTTTTGATTTTGTCAGTGAACCATCAACACCGGGAGCATACATGGCTGTGCAGGAGGGCATGGAAAAAAGTTTGTTCTCCAAGGCAGACCGTATTAATAGAATTTTAAATGATATTGTGGGTGAACAATGAAAAGAGAAGAATTAAAGAAGGCGCTAAAGCCACTAATTAAGCAGTGCATTAAAGAAGTTTTGCTTGAGGAATCAGGAGTGTTGTCTAAGATCGTGTCAGAGGTTGCGGTTGGTTTAACCAGCGACAGACAGGTTGTCAGAGAGACCGTGAGACAAGAAGCGCCACAAAGAAACAATAGGGACGATGAAAGAAGACGCATTTCTCGTGAGTTGCAAGAGCACAAAGAAAAAATGCTCGCAGCCATCGGCGGGTCAGCCTATAATGGTGTTGATCTTTTTGAGGGCACGAGCCCCATGTCGTCTGGCGGCTCACCAACTCCGTCGCCGTCAAATGGTCCCATGAGAGATATGGATCCAAACGATCCCGGAGTAGATATTAATTCTATTCCCGGACTGAACTTGGATGTAGCAAGAAAGTTAATGGGAGATTAAAATGGCAAACCAACCAATCAATGCAGAGGTCGTCGCAAGACCTAGAGAGAATCCAGAACGACTTATCAGAAGATTTACAAAGAAGGTTAAGAGAAGTGGGATTCTAGACGAGGTAAGACAACGCAGATACTTTGAGAAGAAATCTGTAAAGAAAAGAAGAAAGAGGGCAGAAGCTGAATATCGTCGCCAGAGAGACGAGAGACGTGCTGCTAAGAGAAACAAAAACAAATCAAGCCGAAAGTAGCGTTTTTTGGCTTTTTTTTTATTTTTATCTAATTATATCAAGTGACAGGGGAAAATGTTATGAGTGAATTTGACGACTTTGATTTTATTGACAGCTATGGTGATGCTGTAGAAGTGAAGCATGAAAATCAATTACCGGACAACGACGTAGAGACTGCAATTAGTGTGGGTATCGTTGGTATCGGTGGAGGCGGCGGTAAGCTCGCCAAGGCTTTTATTGAACAAGGATACAATAAGACCATTCTTATCAACACAACAGAGAAAGATCAGCCACTGGGTCTGCAAGAGCAGCACATGGTGCTTGTTCCCGGTTCAGACGGAGCGGCAAAAGATGTGAAGATTGGCAAGAAGGTTTTCGCTGATAACAGTGCAGTGGTTGAAGATGCATTACGCACTAAGATGGGCAAGGTAGATTGGCTCATTGTTTGTGCTGGCGGCGGTGGAGGTACTGGTTCAAGCACCTCGGCACTTTCTGGTGTTTTTGATCGTTACTTGGCATCGGTACAGGGGGAAGGTTCGGTAATCTACGTTACAACTCAACCTACCGCACAAGAGATGTTGAACTCCACAATCAGAGAAAATGCCACATCACTTAATTCCGACCTGTCGGAAAAGACACAAATTGTTTTAGACAACGAGAAACAGGTTCAGCTACTTCGTGGAAAGGTCGGCATGTTGGGAATGTATCCTACTGCCAACACCACGTTTGTCAAGCTGCTGACTCAGGTTTTGAAGCTGGCAGGCGAAAAGTCGCCAATCCAGTCTTTTGATTCAAAAGATCTAGAGCGTTGTTTGAAGACCCCAAGGAGAATGTTTTTAGGCTCAACTATTTCAAAGGAGACGGGTCCGAACTTAGGAGCAGAATTGTATCAAAACTGCCTTAGAAGATCCCCATGTCCTGAGCCAAAAGGAAAGCCAAAGACCGGAGCCATGCTTCTCGTAGTAACGCCAGAAATGGCTGAAGATCCAGAAGTTAGCAAGCATTTAGATGCTGCTGTCTCTTATGTCGGTGGACGAACCGACACACTTTTTTCCGGAGTCTACATCCGTGAGAATTTGCCCGGTTTAGTTGCGATTCTCGCCCTTAATGGGCTTGAATAGGAATTAATGTTATTAAATGGGTTTTTTGATTAATTTGATACTATTTATTTAATGAAAAAACCTTATTTGTTTTTTACTGTTAAGGAAAAAGGAGAGATTTTTAAATGTCATCAATGTTAGAGCAAGCTATTGTGGACGCAGAAGCCTTGAAAGAGGCGGCGATCAAGAATGCCGAGGCTGCAATTATAGAAAAATATTCGGCAGATATTAAGAGTGCGGTAAATTCTTTACTAGAAGCTGAAGAAGATGAGCTTGGTCTAGATGAAGCACCGGAAGACGAACTTGGAGGTCTCGGAGGAGACATGGGCGCTGAAGCAGCACCAGATTCTCTGCCCGACGTACCACCAGCGGCAACAGACGGTGAAAACCTTTGCCCTTGTCCTGACGAACAAGAAGAAATCGTCGTTGACTTTGATGCCCTTGCGGCAGCAGCAGACGCAGAGATGGGAATGGACCCCGCTGCACCCGGCGCTGCTGAAGACCCACTAGCTGGTGATGCAGGCTTGGACGCTGAGCTTGGATTAGATGCGGACGAGGACGAAGAAGAATTAGAGTTAACAGAAAATCTTATTGATACCGTGGTCGCAGAACTTCTTAAAGTAGACCACGAGCCTGTGCCATCCGGAACGGTCGGTGGTCATGCTGCAAATCCAGCCGAGCAAGAGTCTGAGAGCGATGCAGCACTCGCCAAGGCTAGAGACACCGAAGCGGCGAAAGAAGAAAAAGAGCAGGCTAAGGCAGTTAAAGACTTGCAAGAAAAGCTAGACAAGGTTACAAAGAGAAGCGACAAAGCTATGAAGATTATCGCCCACCTTGAAACAAAGCTAAACGAAACGAATTTATTAAACGCAAAATTACTTTACACAAACAAAATTTTAAATAGTGACTCCCTGAATGAGCGGCAAAAGAATCAAGTTGCCGAAGCTATTAGTCGTGCGGGTACGGTAGAAGAAGCGAAGGTCATGTTTGAGACCCTTCAAAGCGCAGTGCAGAGCAGTCGCAGCAAACGACAGCCAAAATCGCTGAGCGAAGTAGTGTCAAAGAGAACTTCAGCATTCATGCCAAGACGCACAGAAAAATTGCAAGAGACCAGAAGTCCCGAGATGGACAGATGGGCTATTCTTGCTGGAATTAAAAATAGAGACTAATTTATATCATTTAGGAGGAAATAGAAAATGTCTATTTTAGAAAGACTTACTGAAGGCGTTGTTAGACGCAACGTCGCTAAAGAAGGTGCTGCCCTCCTCAACAAGTGGTCCAAGACTGGACTTCTTGAGGGGCTTGACAACGATTATGATCGTCAGTCCATGGCAGTTTTGCTTGAGAACCAAGCAAAGGAGCTTCTACGTGAAGCTAATACTCAGGGATCAGACAGCAACGTCCAAGGCTTTGCTGCTGTAGCATTCCCACTTGTTCGTCGTGTATTCGGTGGGCTACTTGCTAACGATCTTGTTAGCGTTCAACCAATGAGCTTGCCATCCGGCTTGATCTTCTTCTTGGATTTCACCAAGAGCAGTCAGCGTGATAACACTAAGGGTGATTCAGTTCACGGTCAGGGTGTAGTTGGTTCAGAGATCATTGAAGGTGTTGAGCTTGGCGACAACGGTTTTTATAACCTTTCCCAAGGTTACTCGTCAGCCAGAGGTTCTTCAAAGGTTGCCGCAGGTGCTTTGACACTTAATGCAGCAGCTATTGATATGTCATCCGAGTTGACCGAAGCTGAGGCTAAGTTGCTTGACTTTGATGCAGATCTTCTTGCTGAAGCAGCAGCAGGAACATCGTCAGACGAAATTGTTGTTTGTACGCTTGATCTTAGCGATCTCACCGAGGCATCCGATAAGTGTGAGGTTCTGCCGGGTACTAACAATATTGACCAGATTACCGCTCATCATGTCATGACGCTTGCACTCTCTGCTGAGGGTGATGCTGCTCTTAGGAATGCTGCCGGTGACGGTGCGGGCGATCTCGCTGCCGACATTCAGCTTATCCGACGCCTAACTAAGCGCATCAATGACGCTGGCGATCTTCGTGTTGTTCTTCGTGGTCACGCTGATCAGATCAGAGGTGCTGCTGTTGGTGGCGATGGCGAATTCGCCGCAAATGCGGGGCTTTTTGCTGCTGGCGCAACACCCGGTGTGACCGGAGTCAGTGTTGTGACGTTTGACGTTACTTATGGAGTTCAGGATCCAATCCAGAACGTTTCAGGTGGACTTGGTGCCCTTGAGATGGCTGCTACTTGGGAGCTTGAGTCTACTCTTGCTGATCCATTCGGCAATGACGGTGAAGGCGACGGAATGAACATTCCTGAGATTGACATTAAGGTTGACAGCACAGCTATCACCGCAACGACTCGCAAGATGAAGGCGAAGTGGACCCCAGAATTGGGACAAGACCTCAACGCTTATCACAATCTTGACGCAGAAGTTGAGCTTACTCAGGTTCTCTCAGAGCAGATTGCTCTTGAGATTGACCAAGAGATCTTGAAGGATCTTATCACTCAGGCAACGGCTGGTACTTTCTACTGGTCACGTGTTCCGGGCAGATTTGTTAACAAGTCTACTGGTGCTGCTGCTGCCCCTGCCCAACAGTCTGGTGACTTCACCGGTACTGTAAGCGAGTGGTACGAGACGCTTATTGAGACCATCAATGACGTTTCTGCACAGATTCACCGCAAGACTCTCCGTGGTGGAGCTAACTTCTTGGTTTGCGGACCAGAGGTTGCTAACATCCTTGAGTTCACCAACGGTTTCCGTGCTAGTGTAACTCACGACGACGACAGAGGCACTGTAGGTGCTGTGAAGGAAGGTTCAATCAACAAGAAGTTTGATCTTTATGTTGACCCATACTTCCCACGTAACCTCATCCTTGTCGGACGTAAGGGAAGCTCTTTCCTTGAGAGCGGTTATGTATACGCACCATACGTGCCACTACAGACCACCCCAACTATCTTTGGACCAGAGGACTTCACCCCACGTAAGGGTGTCATGACTCGTTACGGTAAGAAGATGGTTCGTCCAGACATGTACGGTCTTGTCTTGGTTCGTGACCTAGTTAACGTAGATCAGCCCACACCGGCTGAGTAATCTTTAGCGATTAACTAAACTCTTAAAAAGCCCCAGCTTAGATTTCGGTCTGAGTTGGGGCTTTCTTTTGTTTGGAAACTACTTATACTATGAGGAGAACCGTATGCCATGTCAATTCCTGATTTAACACCTAAATCCCAGCAATCTAAAATTGCACTTTCAGAGCGAGGAAACACGGACAATGTAGATTCAGCAGATTATCCGTTGCCCCTCGGTGTTTACACTTCAGATTTTTGGGAAGCCTATCAAATCAACGCCTTCAAGAGAGGCGCAGCAGATCAAGTTTCTTATGTTTATAAGAAGCTCGGTGGCGATGTTCTAGATTTAGAAATTACTGAGGCTCAGGTTTATGCAGCATACGAAGAAGCGGTTCTAGAGTATTCATATTTAATTAATATTCATCAGGGGAAGAATGTCCTATCAAACATTTTGGGAGCCTCCACAGGCTCCTTTGATGAAAATGGGGAGTTGCTTGAGCCCGGAGAAGACGGGAGACCATCAAGCGACGTTGCCCCAAGCACAAACGTCAACCTAGCATATCCAAGATTTGATTTTGCTTACGCCAGAAGAATGTCTGACGGTATTTCCGAAGAAGTAAATATTGGCGGCGCTATTAATGTTTATTCAGCATCTTTTGATGTTGATCCCGGAACACAAGATTATGACCTGCAAACGATCTTGAGAAACAGTGATGAGTTTGGTGATGATTCTGAACATGAAGATTTCGTGCGAAGCATCGGAGATAATAAGGTTGTAATTAAAAAAGTTTATTGGAAGACCCCTAACGCTAGTTGGTTTTACTACGGTGGCGGCGGCGCAAGCGTCATCGGAAACTGGCAAACCTACGGATCCTATGCGAATGACTCTTATTTCCATGTGGTGCCAGTGTGGGAGACAAAGCTGAAGACGGCAGAGTTTGAAAACAAACTTTATAATAGAGCATCTCACTATTCATACGAAATTAAAAACAACAGATTAAGATTATTTCCGATTCCAACGAATAACCACCCCAGCAAGATGTGGGTTGAGTTCTCGGTCGGAGCTAACAATTGGGAGTCAGAGCCGGTTGCTGATGGAGAGGCGGCGAGGGACATTGGTCTTTTTGGAATTAACAATATTAATTCTTTGCCATTTTCAAATGTCCCATATGACAAAATTAATTCTATTGGAAAGCAGTGGATCCGACGATTTGCTCTCTCTTTGTCAAAAGAGATGTTGGGGCAAGTTAGAAGTAAATTTGGTTCCATTCCAATTCCGGGTAATGATGTGCAGATGAACGGAGCCGATCTTGTTTCGGCGGCAAAAGAAGAACAGACGGCACTTCGTGACGAACTAAAAGAATTATTAGATGAACTGACTTATGGCAAACTTATTGAAGGAGATGCTGATGCTCTAGAAAATTCTAATAGAATTATGGCACAGATTCCAATGCCGATCTTTACAGGGTGAGGATAGAAAATGTCTGACGACAACAAATGGGAACAACCGGATGCTCCACCACCCCCTCTGTTCACGGGGAAAAAGGAGAGAGATTTAGTAAAACAAGTAAACGATGAACTCATTGAGAGGGTTATCGGGCAAACTGTTTTATACTATCCCATCTCGCAAGACAAGACCAACTATCACCCTCTGTATGGAGAGGCGATTAATAAAACATTCTTACCGCCAGTCAGAGTGTATGCCTTGGTTGAAGACGAAGGATCGGAAACCACAAGTACAAATTTTGGTATTGACAAAAGAAAGACAATTGTGGTACACTTCCACAAGAGAAGACTCACAGAAGATCAGGATCTCTACGTCAGAGAAGGCGATTTTATCCAGTATGGAAAAGATTTCTTTGAGATCGTGAGATTAGGATCGCCTAGAGAGTTGTTCGGACAGGTACAAAACAAGTTAGAGATTACGGCACAGTGCACCATGGCTAGAGAGGGGTTGTTTGATGGAAACTAAGGGAACCAACCTAGATAAAAAAGTTTATAACATCAGTCCTTGTACGCTAGAGACGATGGACACAGCTATTCATAAATGGATTAACGAAGAATTAGATATTTTCTGCACCACGAACAAGGGTTGGAAAAAAGTTGCCGTTTTGTGGTCTACTGCCGAACGAGCCCGCCAATCTAAAGGAACACGAGAAGCGAGAGATGACTCTGGTCAGCTTATCTTGCCGATTATCACAGTAGAAAGAACAGGCGTGACTAAAGATCCCGCTAGAAAAGGTCCGTACTGGGCTAACGTTCCACCGTCAGATGATCGTGGTGGTGTCTTCGTGGTAGCCAGAAGAATTAATCAAGAAAAAACAAAAAACCACCAGAATGCGGATGCACTCAGAAAAAGAAAACAAATTAATTTTAAGACAGAGAAGAAAAACGACAAAGTTGTTTATCAATATGTTTCAATCCCACAGCCTGTCTATGTAGACGTAACTTACAAGGTCTCTCTTTGGACTGAGTATCAGCAGCAGATGAACGAAATCCTTCAACCTTTCATCACAGAGGCGAAAGCGATCAATTATGAAATTATAAGCCATGATGGTCACAAGTTTGAAATCTTTATCGGACAAGATTTTTCTTTGAATAATAACGTTGCCGATATGGGCGAAGATGAAAGAAAGTATCAAACAGAGATTGAGATTAAAGTGTTGGGTATGCTGATTGGTGATGGACCCAACCAAGACACACCAAAAGTCGTAGTCACTGAAAACGCAGTGGAGGTTAAGATACCCAGAGAAAGGGTGTTGACCGACGAAAAACCCGGAGAATGGGATAAATCTAAATTTAGGGGATAATTTAGTTCCTTTGGGGTTTTATCATACTATTTATTAGAGAAATGGGTTTCAAGGAATTTTTCTGTCTAGCTCATTGAATCATAAACGAGAAACTAAGGAGAGATTTAGAAATGTCAGTAAAGAAATTTAGATTTGTTTCACCCGGTATCTTCATCAACGAGATTGATAACTCGCAGTTGCCCGGAGCAGCAGAAGGTATTGGACCCGTGGTTATTGGGCGGGCAGAACGTGGTCCCGGTATGAGACCGGTCACGGTGAGTTCCTTTTCGGAATTTGTAGAAATGTTTGGAAACCCTGTTCCCGGTGGAGAGGGTGGAGACATTTGGAGAGACGGTAATAGAACCGCTCCAACCTATGCGGCTTACGCTGCACAGGCATGGTTGCGTAACGCAGCCCCACTAACTTTTATTCGCCTACTCGGGCATGAGCATGATGATGCTACCGTAGCAGGTAAGGCTGGCTGGGCACTTGATGATGGTGCCGCTTATGGTCTTTTCTTGGGTTCTCAAGATGTTGGCGACGGAGAGAAGGCTTCAGGTGAAATTCAGGGAATCGCCCTTGAGCGAACATCCACTGGAGATGCCGGAAATGGCACTATCACTCTTGATGTTGCGCCGGAAGCTCTCGGTGCTGGAGCGAACTCAACAATTGCAATTGCACAAGCCGGTGGCGACCTTACAATCACTGTAAGAAATAACTCGGATGATGGTCACTCCCTGACCGTCACTGCACTTTCACAGTTCCTCAGCGGAGATGCCGGTGCACCCGCAGTATACACAGCCACCATCGCCGCAGGCGTACTTGATACTTTTGTGGTTGGTGCTGTTGCAGACGGCGGTGATGCTGCTGCTTCCAACACAGGTGCATTTGAAGGCGGTGCCGACGGTGACGCAGTTATGGCGCTAGGCGCAGTTATTTACCATGAAGACGAGGCTGCTCAGATTGGTCTGGTCGGCGAAGGTCTCAATGGCGATGCCGTCGCACAGGGTGATGCTGGACAGGCTTTGGTTAAGTGCCAAGGAAACAAGAGCGAAGTCAAGATTGGAATCAACGGAAAGAACTACAGTGTAAACTTTGATCCATCGTCAAAGAAGTACATCAGAAAGGTTCTTAACACGAACCCTACGCTTCTCAACGACACCCTTACCAAGAAGAAGCAGTCGCACTTCTTGGGTGAGACCTACGATTCGCACATTAGTGCTGTAGGTGTTGACGACTTGAACGCCGGTAACGGGTTTGCGCTTCTCTTGCCACTTGATGGCACGGGCTTGAACAAGGCAACACACGAACAAGAAGCTACTGCACCGAAGACAGGTTGGATTATTTCTCAGCACCAAGGTGTGCACGATCAGTTCCAAGTTGGCGACGACGGCGCTCTACCAGTAGAAAGACTTTTCCGCTTTGAGGGTATTGATGACGGCGCATGGGCAACCCAAAACATTAAGATTGAGGTTTCCAACATCCAAGCCGCAGAGGGTGATTTTGACCCTTACGGTAGATTCACGATTACCCTTCGTTCAACGAAGGATAGTGATCAGGCACCGCAATACCTTGAAAGATATTCATCGGTTAACCTGAACCCTGCTTCTTCCGATTACATTGCTAGAAGAATTGGAGACATGCAGACTATTTGGAGTTATACCGAAAACAGATATAGAACGACAGGTCAGTACCCATCTATGTCACGATTCGTTCGTGTTATCATGAATGAAGATGTTGACGCAGGTGTTGCTGACCCAAGCCTAATCCCGTTCGGTTTTGAGGGACCAGCGTCTCCTAGAACCATCAAGTTGGGATTCGGCGTAGACGGTACATGTACTACACTAACTTCAGCAGCAACTCTTGGAAGCTCCGAAGGCGATGGCGGCGCTGCCACCTCGGCTGTGGCTGGCTCTATCAAGAAGGGAATTGCAGGAATTGATAATATTTCTCTCCTGTTCCCGGCTCAGGGTTGTAGAAGCAGTTCAACCGAGGGAAGATTGTCGTCTCCTGATGCAGCAGTGTTTGGCGCAAGCTCAAACGAGGCAGGCTCAACGAGACCAGATCTCTCTTACGGTGAACTGTTGAGACCATGGTCTTCAGAGGTTTCAATGGATCCATCAGAAGATGATGACGGCATTATTACCCGCTCATCGCTTCGCTCAGAAGGTTGCTTTGCTCCGGATGCGGACTCTGTTGACCTCGCCATGTTCAGCGGTATCACTGCTTCAGATGCACAATGTCGTGCGGCAGCGGGTGACTCCGACGGTCAGGGCGTTGTTTGCAACTTCACTCTTGACGACTTGGTAATGGAGACAGTTGACACTGGTGCCGCAAAGGTGCAAAGTTCTCAGCACGCAAGATGGGCACCGGGATCACGATTTGCCGGTTGTTCAATCACTGTAGTAGACGCTCCAGACGAACCTCACAGTAGTGATGATGCCTTTGCTATCTCTGATGGACAAGGAACTTACAAATCAGTTCTTGAGAAGGGATTTGATTCTTTCTGTGTGCCACTTGCAGGCGGTTCTGATGGTGTAGATATTAAACAAAAAGAGCCTTTCTCCAACGCTGAGTTGGCAGACGGCGCTCCACAGACAAATTACGCATACAACACGGTTAAGAGAGCGATTGATTCAATTGCAGATCCAGAAGTTGTAGAGTGTAACTTGGCAGTCATGCCGGGTATTACTAATCAAGGATTGACGGGACACTTGCTCACGACTTGTGAGTCTCGTGCCGACACTTTGGCGATTATTGACCTTGAAGGCGACTACCGACCAAACACTGACAACACACTGCCTGAAGCAAAGAGATTGCCACAGGTTAAGAGTACCGTGCAGAGGCTTAAAGATAGAAGACTTAATTCATCTTACGGTTGTGCTTACTTCCCATGGGTACAGGTTAGAGACACCATCAGCGATGCTGTTCTCTGGGCTCCACCTTCAGTTGTAGCACTTGGTACGATGGCGAGTTCTCAGAGAAAGACCGAGGTTTGGTTTGCACCAGCAGGCTTCAACCGTGGTGGACTCACTGAAGGCTCAGCAGGTCTTCCAGTCTCACAGGTTAGATACAGACTTACTTCAAAGGAGCGTGACGCTCTCTACGAAGCAAACATTAACCCGATTGCTACGTTCCCATCAGAGGGTATCGTAATTTTCGGTCAGAAGACACTTCAGGTTACTCCTTCTGCGCTTGACAGAATTAACGTCAGACGCTTGATGATTTTCTTGAAGAAAGAAGTTTCAAGAATTGCCGCAACTATTCTGTTTGACCAGAATACGAGCGTTACTTGGCAGAGATTCATTGCTCAGACTGAGCCATTCTTGGCATCAGTTAAGTCCAGATTTGGACTTAGTGAGTTCAAGGTAATTCTAGATGAGACGACGACGACTCCGGACCTCGTTGATAGAAACGTACTCTATGCAAAGATTATGTTGAAGCCAGCAAGAGCCATTGAGTACATTGCACTTGACTTTGTTATCTCACGGTCAGGCGCATCGTTTGAGGACTAAAAAAATAACGGGTAGCGGGGGGATTCCTAATCCCCCAACTACTTATTATTAGTAAACGCCACTGGCGAAATTATATTAACGACTTTTAGGAGAGGAAAATAAAATGGGTTTTTGGTCAGATTCAACACAGAAAGATCCGAAAAGAGCGTATAGATGGGTCTTAGAAGTAGGTACAATTCCTGCTTACACGCTTAAAAAGGTTAGCAAGCCTGCATTCACGGTGAGTGAAATTGGGCACAAATATTTAAATCACACTTACTACTACCCCGGTAGAGTAGAGTGGAGCACGGTTACTATGACGATTGCAGATCCTGTTGATCCAGATATGGCAGCAACAATTGCAAACATCATTAGAGCATCAGGTTACGCTCCGGCGCAAACACCAGATCAGCTTGAAACCATGTCAAAGAACAAGTCGGTTAGTGCAATCGGTAACCAGATCAACATCAAGCAGATTGATGGCGACGGTAATCCTGTTGAGACTTGGACGCTTATTAATCCTTGGGTTAAGGATGTTAAATTCGGAGAACTTGACTATGAGTCAGACGAAATGACCGACGTTGAGCTTGAGATTCGTTATGATTGGGCTCAGCTAGTTGTTACTCACTCTCCATATTCTGGCGCACCGGGCGGTGAGCAGGAAGTTTGGAAGGTTGAATAAAACCCAAAAAAGAATTTAACAAACTCAGAATATTTTGCTAAAATTAAAGAAATTCCCCGTTTATACTATTTATATGTAGACGGGGTTTTTTTTAGTCTAACAGATAAGAGGTTAATATGAGTCAAAGAAAAAATGAAGATAGAGTTGGTTCACCGAATCTAGATTCAAATGTTCCTGTAACTCCCGAAACAATGGGAATGCCACAGATGCCGCCTCACATGGCATCAAATCCTCAAACCCAAGCCAATCCACTTACGTTCGTTGCCCCGACCGAATTTGTGGAACTGCCATCAGGCGGTAGGTTCTACGAACCAAACCACCCGCTGCACGGTCAAGAGGTTATTGAGGTGAGGCACATGACGGCGAAGGAGGAGGATATTCTAACCTCCCAGTCTTTGCTTAAAAAAGGTGTGGCACTTGATAGATTCTTACAGAGTCTAATTGTGGACAAGAGAATCAGGACAGATGATCTATTGGTTGGTGACAAGAATGCAGTTTTGGTCAATGCAAGAATTAACGGATATGGTGCCGATTACACCACAGGCGTTACTTGTCCAAACTGTTCAGCAAACACGAAGCATCAGTTTGATTTGAATGAAAAGACAGCACAGACGGGTACAGAGTACCTAGATGAGTTGGAGAACATTCAAGTAAACGGTGAACGTGGTACGGTTTCCATCACACTGCCCGTGACAGGGTGGCAGTTTGAATGTCGCCCAATGACTGGTGCAGACGAGAAGGCTTTGACGAAATCGGTTGAAGCGAGAAGAAAGAGAAAGCTGTCAGAAGATATGCTTTCCCAGCAGATTACAATGTTTACTGTTGCTATTTCAGGCGTAACTGATCGTGGGCAAATTACTCAAGCAATTCAGAGTTTGCCAGCACGAGACTCCCGACATCTACGCCAAACTTATCAGAAGCTCATGCCAAACCTTGATTTAACTCAAATGTTTGAATGTGGCGAATGTGGGCATGTCGGGGATATGGAGGTTCCGTTTACTACGGACTTTTTTTGGCCTAAGCAGTAAGTACATGGAGAATGTCTATGAACAATTCTTCTTCTTAAAGTATTACGGAGGATGGAGTTTCATAGAGGCTTATAACTTGCCAGTTGGTTTGAGGATATGGTTTGTAAAAAGACTATCAGATCAAATGGAAAAGGAAAAGCAAGCCATGGAAAAAGCTCAGGGCAAGTCTCGCAGAGGCAAATAGCAAATAAATAAATTTAAAAGGGGCGTAGGTTAGAAATTAGCCTATTGCCCCTTTTTTATGTTGAAAGAACTACTTATACATAGAAATAAATTCTCGGAGGGAGTGTAGATGGAAAAGCAAGACGGCGAATTGCAGGTAATTGAAATTGACCTTGACATTATGAACAAGGGAGAGATCAACGAAAGCTGGCTTTCTATGTTTGGAGGGGCGATTCAGGCTATCATGAACAGGATGTTCGGAGGAGCCCAAATCCCAGTCAAGATTCGTGGAAACAAGCAGCAGGTAAGGGACTTTGCTCAGACCATTGGCAGAGAAAAGAAATACGTTAGATCGGCAGCTAAATATGGATTAAATGATCCAAGAACCTATAAGAATAAATTCAACTTGCGCCAGTCGGTAAAGAAGTTTGAAAGATCTACGGGGCTGAAATGGCCATTTAAAAATTAAGCGATTTAAGAGGTGGCAATTGAATGTCGGACGAACAAAAAAAGACTGAAGAATTACAAAAGCAAATTCGTCTATTACAGCAAAAGAGAGAGTCACTACAGGAGGCTGTAGATGCTGCTGATCAGCTACGTGAAGCATACTTAGAGGGCGCACAAGCCCTACAGGAACAGAATAAGTTTGCAGACTTGGCTAATACGGCTATTGGAACTGCGTTACAGCAAAACAAGGCAGTAACAGAACAGTTAGCCAACGAAGTTAAAATTCTCCAACAGCAAAAGAAATTACATGGCGAATTGAATGCCGAAGATCAAGAGGCGCTTGCTAACGCTGAAAAACAGTTAGCGAAAGCTAAAGAACTTACCGCCGAATATGAGAGAAGTCTTGAAATAAATCAAGAGATGGACGTTCACGCTAAGAATCTGGCGAACACTCTCGGTGGTATTAGTAATGCTTGGGAAGGGACACTTTGGGGAACCTTTATCAAAGGCGATTTCAGTAAAAAACTGGATGCCTTTGGAAGATCTCTGTTTCAAACTTTAAGCCCCACCAACATGCTCGGCTCCTTGATGATGAAGGTGCAAGAATCCACCATGTTGGCGGTCTGGCAATTTGACAGCGCATCTGCTTCTCTTGCCGCTGCAACTGGTCAAGGAACCAGATACAACGACATGATTATGGACGTGACGGATGCTAACGCAAGGTTTGGTGTTAGCATTGACGGCGCTGCTCAGGCTATTCAGGGGTTGAATGAGAGCATGTCTGGGTTCTCCGACGCATCATCCGAGGTTCAGACTGCCCTAGTGGCACAGACAGCACGAATGGAGAGGTTGGGAGTCTCAGCCCAGACCACTGGTAAAATAAACGACCAGCTAATGAAGG